>Ga0210396_10000105_pt1 | contig 149493 bp, 121 predicted proteins | sample IncBWH17OmetaG_FD_155466 | JGI IMG/M metagenome (GOLD analysis project Ga0210396, IMG submission 155466) | Forest soil microbial communities from Barre Woods Harvard Forest LTER site, Petersham, Massachusetts, United States - Inc-BW-H-17-O ...
CAGCAGCTTATTGCCAGTCCGTGGGCAAAAGCCTACCCACGGTTTATCATTGGTATAAGGCTGCAGGCATTGGGATTGACTCCGAGATACTGCGCTTCAGCAATTTTAGCGGCAAGGGACCTGTCCGCATCGGCGAGACTCAGGGTCTCGGCCCATACGGCACTTACGATATGGCCGGCAATGTGAGGGAATGGGCGTGGAATGAGACTGGCGCCAAACGGTATATATTAGGGGGAGCATGGGACGAACCAAGTTACATGTTCGCCATCCAAGACGCGCAGCCACCGATTAGTCGATCTTCCACATCTGGCTTTCGCTGCGCGAAATACGGAGGTTCTCTCCCGGCCGAGGTCACCAGTCCCATCACGACCCTCGCACGCGACTATACAAGAGAGAAACCTGCCCCGGAATCTGCCTTTGCCCTCTACAAGAGCCTGTACTCCTATGATCCTGCGGAATTGGACGCGCGCGTGGAATCAGTGGACGACTCCTCTGCTGATTGGAGAAAGGAAAAGATCACCTTTCAGGCGGCTTACGGTGTTGAGCGCGTTACTGCTTATCTTTTCCTGCCTCGCGATGCGCATCCCCCTTATTCTGTTATGGTTTATTTCCCCGGAGTCTCCAGTTTCTTCAAGAAGTCGAGCAGCTCCATAAGTCCGGAATCAGCTTCGTTCGCCGTTAAGAGCGGGCGGGCAGTGCTCTATCCCATTTACATGGGCACATACGAACGCCGCATCAGCTCCCCTACCGTACGACAGACTTTTGATGAAATAGTTCAGCCCGGAGGCGCTTGCCTTCCCGTAGGACCTAAAGCTGGGCGAGATTTGGTCGTGCAGTGGAGCAAAGACATACAGCGAGCCGTCGATTATCTCGCGACTCGAAAAGACATCGATGCCCATCGCCTGGCCTACTATGGACTCAGCTTGGGTGCCGTCTGGGGACCGGTCATGACGGCAGTTGAGCCACGCTTCAAGGCTAGCGTGCTGCTTGGCGGAGGGCTTCCCTTTGAAAAACTGCCTCCGGAGATCGAGCCGCTGAATTTTGCTACGCGCGTAAAGGTGCCAACGCTCATGCTGAATGGCCGCGACGATTTTATGTTCCCAGTGGATTCTTCCCAGCTCCCACTTTTTCGTTTTCTGGGCGTGCCCAATTCGCAGAAACGCCATGTCCTCTTCGACTCTGGCCATGTCCCGCCCGCCAAGCCAGTTGTGAAAGAAAGTTTGGATTGGCTTGATCACTACCTTGGCCCCGCGCATTAGCGAGGCCACGAAGCTGCCGTAACCCCTGTATCCACAAGCAGCACCGAATGATTGACTTGGAATACCAAATATCGGCATTTCACTCTTGTGGCTTTGAACACTTCATGCCCTCCACGCCCTGATTTGGCACACTGATTTCAACAACGGACTCAGTATTCGAGTTTTACCGAAAATGATATCCGTCTTCCGCCTCTGACGCTAACTCCTGAGTAGTCGGGTAATCGGAAATTGACGCACTACTAGAATTTGCAATAACGTGAGCGAGCTGATTCTTGAAAGGTGTGAGACTGAGCTAGGCGGAGGCGGGGGCGTCGGCTAGTGGGGGTGGTTCGGAGGGCGGGGCGAGGGGCCCCCCGGGGGCTTTTTCGGGTTTGGGGACGGATTTGAGGAGGAGGGGTTTCTGGAGGACGGATTCGAGGAGGTGTTTGGCGGCGGCGAGGGGCCCCCCGGGGGCTTTTTCGGGTTTGGGGACGGATTTGAGGAGGAGGGGTTTCTGGAGGACGGATTCGAGGAGGTGTTTGGCGGCGGCGAGGCGAGCGGCGATTTCGGCGGTGTCGAGGAGGCCGGGGACGCTGAGGAGGATGGCCTCGGCGGATTTTTCACAGCGAATGCCGACGGAGCCAGCCAGGCCGGATTTTCTGAGGGTGCGCGCCAGGCGCAGGATGCCAGCGAGCGCGCGAACCGTGGTTTGGTGTTCTTCGGAAAGTTTTGCGAAACCGTTTTTTTGTTTGGGCTCGGGGCCGCGATGAAAGCGAACGGCCCAGGCCATCAAATCCCATTGTTCGGGAGTCCAGTTGGGCGGAATCGGTAATCCAAGAAGAAATTTGCGAACGGCTTTTTGCGAGAGTTGGCGATCGCCAACGGCGGCGATACCGTGGAGCTTGGCGGCGGCCTGCATCAAACGGCGCATCGTTGCTTCAGGAAAGACGGCTTCATGAAAGACGGTCCCAGCGTCCACGCGGCGTAAAACCTCGAAGATGCGAATCGCGATGCGCGAAACTTGTCCTGTGCGGCGCATGCGGGGATCGGCGGCGCGGGCAGTGGCGCGCAGGCGGGCCATGGCAGCGGCTTCCAAACGGTTGGCATGCGGCAAATTGTGGCGCCACTCGTGCCATAGGCTGGTTTTGCCAAGGGTTAGCTGGCGGTAGGTCTCTATACGCTGACTGCGCTCATGAGCGATTTTCGTCTGCCAGGATTTCTGAGTTTCGGAACCGACAGAGGTCTTCGCGTCTTCCAGTATTTCCGAGAGAACATCCAAATCGTGGACTTCGCCAAGGGTATCCTGAAGACGCTTCAGATTTTCGCTCCAAGCGGCGTAGTGTTCTGGGAGGAAACCTTCGAGGGTGTAGCGGAATCGTTTTAGGCCGATGCGGAGGGCATGCCAGGGCTTGGCTCTTTCCGTGCGCAGGGCGCGATTGTGAAGCTCTTTAGCTTCTTCGAAGCGCTCGAGGGCCAGGCATTCGGCGGCGAGGCCTCCTACGGGGACAAGGCGGACACGCTGGCGCAGACGGCGCTCGAGACTCGTCCACTCCTTCTTGTCAAATTTTGCAGCTACGCGGAGGGCGTTCTCGGAGCGCTGCTTTTCGTCTGCTTCGAGAGAAGCGAGAAGCTGTGCACGCAGAGGATCGTTTTCTGGAGCAAGCTTTTTGATCCACTCCTCCATCACCTGAGCGTCGCGGAGAGCGCCGAGGCCTCGAAAGAGTTTGCGTGCGAGTTTGCGCATTTGTGGCCAGGCGGCGTCGGTGTCGACTTCCGCCATTACGGCCGCGAGGGAACGACAGCGGCGAATGGCAACACGGAGATCGTGGACGGTGTCGGGATCGGGGGAGGTTTGCAAGCTGGCAAGCTCTTCGAGAACCCGATTCATCCAATTAGAGAGGCCACGGTGTTCAGGCTTTGACCCTGTGAGCGGCGAGATTGCAGAAGGCGATCGCGGAGCGACCAATGAGAGAGGTGACGGCGAAGCGGCCAATGAGTTAGGCGACCGCGAGGCGGTCAATGATTTAGGCGACCGCGAAGCGGTCGGCGCCGTAGCCATCGAAAAACCTCGACTTCGGAAGCCGTCCGTCTGCTGCGGAAGGTCCCGCAGCCCCTGGCGAACGGGGGGCTATAGAGTAGCTCTTGGGCGCAGGCGAGTCCAGCTGAGGGCCTGTGGGAAAAGGTCGGGGAGCATACGAGCGAGGATGATGCCCATGAGCAGAGTCATGGCGGCGGCGATTAAAAAGACGCGAGAGGGATCAGGGTGGCCGAGGCGGAGCATGGCGTACTGCGCTAACGGCTGGAGAGCGACGCCGACAAAGGAGAGTAAGTTGGCGACGGCGATAGTGCGGCCTTTCGCCTCGGGGCGAGGACGTTGTTGGATGAGAGCGTTCACCGGAACGACAAAAAATCCTCCGGCCACACCGAGGAGGGCCAGTTGCACGAGGACAACGGAATAGCTGATGCCTGGACGGGAGAGGAGTGCGGCCATCAAGAGGATGCCGGCCAGGCCGGGAAGGACCATGCCGGGTTCGATTTTTTTTCCGGAAGCAAGACCGGCGATAAAACTGCCGATTCCAATGCCGAGGCTGAGGGCGGCGAGGAGGTAGCTGCTGTGAGCGTCGTCGACGCGAAGGATATCGGTGGCGTAGAGGACGATGTTGAGCAGGAGAAGGGAACCGAGAAACCAGAAGAAGGTGTTGGCGACGACAGCGGTCCAGAGAGTGGAGTCGGCTCGCATGCGGCGGATCTCGTGGAAAAATTCGGCGGGGACGTTCCAATCGAAACGGCGAGCGGGATCGGCGGCGGGGACTTTGCTGATGCCGAGGCTGGTGATGAGACCGATTAGCGTGAGTGCCAGGAAGATGACACCTGACCAAACTTGGCGGCCGTGAAAGGTTTGGGCGAGGAAGCCTCCGGCGAGAGCCGCGCTGATGGCAGCTAGGAGTGTGCCGAGTTCGATGATGCCGTTGCCCCAGCTTAGTTTGGAGATGGGGAGGAGTTCGGGGAGGAGGCCGTATTTGGTGGGGCCGAAGATCGCGCCTTGCGTGCAGGCGAGAAAGAGAGCGATGCCGGCGATATCGAGGCGATTGGTGGCGAGAGCGTAGGTTGCGAGGGCCATGACGCCGAGCTCGAAGAGTTTTGTCCAGAGGGTGACGCTGCGTTTGCTGTACTTGTCAGCGAGATAGCCGCCGGGGATGGAGAAGAATAGAAACGGAACGGCGAAGAGCAACGGGACGACCAGGACGAACCAGAGATCGCGGCGTTCTTTGGAGAGGGCGGAATCGAGGACGAGGAAACTGACGAGCCACTTGAGAGCGTTGTCGCTGAAGGCGCCTTGGAATTGTACGGCGATGAGGGCCCAGAAGCCGGCGAGACTGTGGGGTTGCGCTGGAAGCGTGGCGGGGGATTCGCTCGAAGGTGCCGGTGGCATGGATGGGCGGAGTTTAGCGGCTCGACGGGCGGCGGGCAAGCGTTGCATTAGCGTAGCAATCGCGGCTCGCTTAGAATTATGACTTGGGAGATCGGAGTAACGAATGAAATTGAAATTGCCTGAAGGCGCATTTGACGCTTATTTATTCGACTGCGACGGGACTATTGCTGATTCGATGCCGTTGCATTACGTTGCGTGGAAGAAGGCGCTTGGGGAGTGGAAGTGCGAGTTTGCTGAGGAGCTTTTTTACGCTTGGGGCGGCAGACCCACCGCGGAGATCATAGCGACGCTAAACGAGACGCATGGACTGTGCATGCCCGTGGACAGTGTGGCTCGTAGAAAAGAAGTGTTTTATTTCGAAATGCTGCCGGAGCTCAAGGTTGTTCCGGAAGTGTTGGAGCATATTGAGGCGCAGCACGGGCGGATTCCGTTTGCGGTGGTTTCGGGGAGTGATCGGGAGTCGGTGACGGCGTCTCTTCAGATGTTGAAGCTGCTCGATCGATTCAACACTTTGGTTTGCGCGGGCGAGTATCAAAGAAGCAAGCCTGACCCTGAAGCGTTTTTGCTGGCGGCGTCGAGACTTGGAGTGGCGCCGAGGAGCTGTCTGGTTTTTGAGGATACGGAAATGGGGATTCAGGCGGCGCGCGCGGCGGGGATGGCTTCGGTGAAGGTGCCGCCGCCGTGGGAGAGGCGCGTTTCCTGAGGAACTCGCCATTCTGAGAGTCTTCGCGCTTCGCGACGCTGCATCTGATGGTTGCTAGCTGACCTGGCGCGGTTCCGCTTGGCGTCTTGAGTGCGGGGCGGGGGCATGATATTTTTAGACGCTGGCCCGGAGTGGCGGAACTGGCAGACGCGCCGGACTCAAAATCCGGTGGCCGCAAGGCCGTGTGGGTTCGACCCCCTCCTCCGGGACCAATTTTCGTTGAGATGCGAATGCTGGTGAGTTGCTGAAGTTTCCTGCCCGTTACTCGTCCACGAAAAAAAGAATGCTTGTCTGAATTGAATCGGTTTAATATGGCCTGCGCGATGCCTGACGGCCTCGCGCAGACTTGAATCTCTTCTCAGCTACTGCGAGGAACTCTATGTCCCGTTCTGCTTGGTTGTACCGGTGCGCGCCGACGCTGGCGATCTTGTTTGTGGTATTGGCGGGCGCCGCCGCGCAAGGTTCGGGCGAGGCTGGGGCGCGCGTCTATCTACAGAAGAATTGGCAGATTCAGTCGTCGTGTGTGGCGAAGGCGACGGGCGAGCAAATCTCGACGGCCGGCTTCGATGGGTCGGCTTGGCATAAAGCCGATTTGCCGGCGACCGTGGTGGGGGCGCTGGTTACGGACAAGACTTATCCTGATCCGTATTTTGGAACCAATTTGAAAACTCTGCCGGGGATGAATTATTCGAATAAATCGTTTTTTGCGATTCAGGACATGCCGGCGGGGAGCCCGTTTCTTTGCTCGTGGTGGTTTCGTGCGGAATTTGATGTGCCGTCAGACCTAGCGCAGAAGAATTCGTGGCTGCATTTTCTGGGGATTAATTACCGGGCGAATGTCTGGGTCAACGGCGTGAAAATCGGCGATGCAAAAGATGTGGCGGGAACTTATCGCGCGTTTGAATTCAACGTGAGTAAGAACATCCACGCCGGAAAAGCCAATGCAGTGGCGCTGGAGATTTTCGCGCCGCAGAAGGACGATTTGGGAATTACCTGGGTGGACTGGAATCCGACTCCTGCCGACAGGGACATGGGGATTTGGAAGGAAGTTTTTTTGACGACGAGTGGAGACGTTTCGGTGGGGCATCCGTTTGCGGCGTCGAAGTTGGACGCGGAGTATAAGACGGCAGCGCTGACGGTCAGCGCGGATTTACGCAATACGGCGGATCATGCGGTGAAAGGGATCTTGCGCGGCGATATCGAAGGAATTTCGCTGGAGAAAGCGGTCGAATTGGCGGCGGGCGAGACGAAGAATGTGCGCTTCACGCCGGAGGAATTTCCGCAACTGAAGCTGGAAAATCCGCAGCTTTGGTGGCCGTACCAGATGGGCGTGCCAAATCTTTATAAAGCGAATTTGAGTTTTGATGTCAATGGGCAAACTTCCGATTCCGCGGGCGTTACATTCGGCATTCGAGAGGTGACTTCCGAAATTACCGACAAGGGTTATCGGCTTTTCAAAATCAATGGGCGCAAGCTGCTGATTCGAGGCGCGGCGTGGGCGCCGGACATGTTTTTGCGGTGGTCGCCGGAGCGGCTCGACGCGGATTTGGCGTATGTGAAGGACATGGGATTGAACACCATCCGGCTTGAGGGACGATTGGACCACGACGAATTTTTCGACAAGACGGACAAGCTGGGCATTCTCGTGATGCCCGGCTGGACTTGCTGCGACGCGTGGGAGCGGTGGAAGCGCTGGCAAGGCGATCAGCGGAAAATCGCGGCCGCTTCGTTGACGGATCAGATCGGGCGTCTCAGAAATCATCCGAGCGTTTTTGTTTGGCTCAATGGCAGCGACGGGCCGCCACCGGCCGACGTCGAGACAATGTATTTGGGCATCGAGAAAGATCTTGGATGGCCGAATCCGATTATTTCGTCGGCTTCGGAGGAAAAAACGACCGTCACGGGAAAATCGGGCGTGAAGATGACCGGGCCGTACGAATATGTGCCGCCGGTTTATTGGCTCGCGGACACGAAAGCGGGCGGCGCTTACGGCTACAACACGGAGACGAGTCCGGGGCCGGCGATTCCGCCGCGCGAATCGCTCGAGCGATTTATTCCCAAGGAGCATCTCTGGCCGATTGACGAAGTTTGGAATTACCACTCGGGCGGCGAACGCTTCACGACGGTGAATGTATTCACGGACGGGCTGAACCGCCGCTACGGGCAAGCCATTTCACTGGACGACTACGAACGTAAAGCGCAGGCCATGACATACGACGGCGAGCGCGCGATGTTCGAGGCTTACGGACGCAATAAGTACACTTCCACGGGCGTGATTCAGTGGATGTTGAACAATGGCTGGCCGTCGCTGATCTGGCATCTCTACGATTATTATCTGGTGCCTGCGGGGGGTTACTTCGGTACGAAGAAGGCAATGGAGCCGGTGCACGTACAGTATTCCTATGATGACAATTCGGTTGCTGTGGTGAACAGCATGTACATGGAGCTGAAAGGAAGGAAGGTCAGCGCGAAAATTTATAATATTGATGGCACGGAAAAGGCTTCGCACGACGCCGTGGTGGATTTACCTGCCGACAGCAGCATCAAGGCTTTCGATCTTCCGAAAGTAGATGGCCTCTCGAAAACTTATTTCCTGCGGTTGCAACTGCACGCTCCGGGAGGAGAGCTGATCAGCGACAATTTTTACTGGCTATCGACCAAGGCCGACACTCTCGACTGGGCGAAGAAGCAGGATACGGTGTACACGCCGCAGGCGGAGTTTGGGGATCTTACCGGCCTCAATTCTTTGCCGCCGGTAAGACTGAGGACGCAGTCCGTCGTGGGAAACGGGTTCGCTAAGGCGACGGTGATGAATCCGAGTGATGGGGTTGCGTTCATGGTGCATCTGCGAGTCATACGTTGCGATGGCGGGGAGGATGTTACGCCAATCTTTTGGGACGACAATTACTTTTCCCTTTTGCCTGGTGACACGCGGACCGTGAGCGCAAAGTTTGAGACGCACGCCGGCCCCGGCCCAGCGCCAAAGGTCGCTCTCGTAATGGACGGATGGAACGTGGCGCCGACGACCTTGGGTTCCCTCCCAAACTGAAAATCCGCTCCGGTTGGAAGCGATGCGAATTTGATGCAAGGCCTTAGGAGGCCAGCCCTGTGAGCTTCAATAGTTCGCCAAACCTTGGGTGCGAGCGAATGGGATCGTATACGGGATCGATTTTCAAGAAGACCATCCAAAACGAGCGCTCCTCGAGACCTTTTTCCAGCCAATCGAGAGCGGTTTCGAATTCGCCCAGGCCGAGATATATTCGAGCAATCATCGGCGAGGCTACGTAGCGGCCGGTCTTATCGTTCTTCATTTCTTCCAGAATGATTCTTGCTTCCTGGGTTCTTCCGGCCAAAGCGTAGGCATGAGCCAGAGCGGGCAGCGCCTCTTGCTGGCGGGAAAGCTGCAACGCGCGTTCGAACGCGGCGATAGCCTCCGTATACTTTTGCATTTGCACGTAGACGCGGCCAAGTTGGAAGAGGGCAGGAAAGTAGCGAGGTTCATGCTCGAGCAGCGAGACAAGTTGCTGGGCGGCGCGACCGTACTGGCGCGAGAAAAACAGCGGATCCGCGACATTCATGTTGAGAATCAACGAAAAGGGATCGAGTTCCCTGGCACTTTGCTGCGCGGCTTGGGCTTCCTCGAAGCGGCCCTGCGTACTCAGATAAGCCGCATACCACTGGTAGGCGGAGGTGTAGCTCGGGTTCAACTCGATGGCGCGGAGAAATTCCGCTTCCGCCGCTTCCCAATTCCAGTCGTACCAGAAGCGCACAAGAGCCAGGGAAGCATGACACTCGCTCAGGGATGGATCGATTTCGAGCGCGCGTATGGCCGCGAGCGCCGCTTTTTGGCCGGCTACCTTTGGCGGAAGAGCGCCAAACCAGGAGAGCAATCCGGAGCAATCCGCGATTCCAGAGTAGGAACGGGCGCAGTTTGGTTCAATGGAGAGAGCTGTTTCGAAAGAGGCGATCGCTTTTTTTAGTCCGTCCTCGGACCTCTGCCCAAAATAGAAACGGCCGCGAAGATAGGCCTCGTGTGCCGCGGGATCGAACGCCTGCGCTTTCGCCGCCGATTCGGGCAGCAATTCCAAAGAGAGAGCCCGCCCGACGTGGCGCGCGACGTCGGCTTGCACGCTCAAAATGTCACGCAGGTCGCGATTGTAGCTGGTGGACCAGAGGTGCGTCTGGTCCTGCGCTTCGATCAATTGCGCAGTGATGCGAGCGGCAGCTCCTTCGCAGCGCACGGTTCCTTCCAAGACGTAGCTAACCTTGAGTTCGGCGGCGATTTCCGCGATCGATTTCCGCGTGTTCTTGAATTGGATCGCAGAGGTGCGCGCAATCACGCCCAACCGGCGCGGATCGAGCTGGCCGAGATGAGAAATCATCTCCTCAGTGAGGCCATCGGCGAAATACTCTTGCTCCGAATCCCCTCCGAGGTTTTCAAAAGGAAGGACGGCGAGCATTTTCTTCGCAACGGGCGAAGAAGGGCGCGCGGGGAACACAACAGGAGCGATGAAGCGATATCCAAGCCGCGGGAGAGTTTCGATAAAGCGGGAGCTTTGCGCGGAGTCACCCAGCAATTCGCGCAGTTTATTGACAGCCGTATTGAGATTTTGGTCGTAGCCGACGTGAGTGTCAGGCCAAAGTTTTTCGCGCAATGCCCGGCGAGTGACCACCCGTCCCGCCTGCTCGAGCAGCAACTCCAGGATTCGAAACGGCTTCTCCTCGAGGCGCACGTGCAGCCCTTGCTTACGCAGCTCGCGGGATTCTAAATCCACTTCGAACGTGCCAAATCGCACAATCGAGCCGGAGAGATTCATTTCGTTCGTAAAAAGGACGGTTCCTCTATTGGAACCAATATCCCCAGGAAGAGTTGCCACCCCTGGGCTCTTTAGACGTGACATTTGCTCGTAAGTCGTTTTCACTGATGTACCTCCAAGTTGATAAAGACTTGTCCCGCCCTTGATTTATTCCCGGCAGCCTGCAGGCATCCAACTGCTGAACAACCATAGGCATACGGAAAACTGTTGCCTGAGAAGCAATTGATGAATGAGAGGAGCAATACGGGACATGAAGAGAGCAGGAGTGTTTTTGTTGGGGCTGGTCTGTGCACAGGTTCTTTCCTTGCCGGCCGCCCAAGCCCAGGTAAACAGCTACAAACAGACCAATCTGGTATCCGACACGCAGGGAATGGCACCGGTGATCGATCCCAATCTGGTGAATCCTTGGGGAATCTGCATCATCCCTGGCGATCCCTTTTGGATTTCTGACAATGCCAGCCCCGCAGGAGTGACCTCCCTATACAACGCGGCCGGAATGATACAAGGAGCATTCACGATTGCGCCCCCTGCGGGAAGTTCGAATCCGGCCACACCGACGGGGTGCGTGGGCAATCCCTCAGGCGGGTTCACCCTGAGCGGCGCCAGCAGCATGTTTATTTTTGACACCGAAGACGGAACCATCTCCGGCTGGACCGGCGGCACTTCTTCCATTCTTGCCGTGGACAATTCCACCAAGCCAACCGTTGCGACTGGGGCGGTGTACAAGGGTCTTGCGCTCGTCACGAACAGCACAGGCAGCTTCCTCCTGGCCGCCAATTTCCGTTCCGGCCAAGTCGAGGTTTACGACAACACCTTCAAGGCAACCCAGGTCCTCGGGCCAGGGGCATTCAACGATCCGGCGCCGCCCGCAGTACCCACGGGATCAGGTTCGCCGGGATACGCTCCGTTCGGCGTGCACATCATCACCGTCAACAACACTTCGATGGTAGTGGTGACGTACGCGTTACAGGACACGCCCATGCACGATCCTCTGAAGATTGCTGGTTCCGGGTTCGTGGACTTGTTCAGCTCGACCGGCACGATGCTTCGCAGGATCACGGCGGATTCTCACCTTAACGCGCCGTGGGGCGTGGTGATCCCCCCAGCGGGATTCGGCGGCTCACTGGCCGGTGATTTGCTCGTCGGGAATTTTGGCGATGGAGCGATCAACGCTTACAACTTCGCTACCGGTGCTTTCATTGATCAGATGAAGGATTCGACCGGCGCGCCAATCATCAATGGCTCTCTATGGGACATGGTGTTCGGCGCCGGCGGAGCACAAACCGGCGATCCCAACACGATGTATATGACCGCGGGACTTGCCAACGAGATGCACGGGCTGTTTGCAGCCATCACTGCGAACGCTACAACGACCGCACCCACCGGAGACTTCAGCATTGCCGCGAGCCCCTCGACCTTGACGATCTCGGCAGGCCAGCCGGCCGCCTTCAAGGTGACACTGGGCGGGCTCAACGGTTTCAACTCGTCCGTCACGCTTACCTGCTCCGGGCAGCCCCTCGGCTCTACTTGTAGCTTTTCGCCGGCATCAGTTATGCCGGCGAGCGGCGGAACCGTAACTTCGACCATGACGATCGCGACTTCCTCGTCGCCCTACAACCCGGCCGTGAAGATGGTGAAGAACTCCAGCGGAGGCATCTTCGCGGCAGTGCTTCCGATACCGGCCTTGGGTCTCCTCGGCTTGCTGGTTGTGGGTAAAGGCAACCGACAGGGACTCCGCGGGAGAAAACGGTTCCACTACCTCACTGGCGGCCTTGCGCTCCTCATCGTCGCAGGTTTTCTGTTTGTTGCAGGTGGGTGCGGCGGCGGGAACGCGATGGGTACAAACGGCACGCAGCGAGGGATGACCACGGTGATGATCACGGGGACATCTGGAAGTCTCTCACACTCAACCACAGTATCGCTCACGGTTCAATAACGGAAGAGGGGCCAAAGTTGGCGACAATTTTGGCCCAGTTCCTCGAAGGGAACGTTTGCCGCGCGGAGTGGCGAGCGTAAGTACTTGAACTTCAACCATCCAGCTCCATGCAATTTGCTCGAATTTTGAGGCCGAACGAAAGCTCGGTTTCGAAAAACACAAATCAGAAAGAAAGAAGGAGAAAGATAATGAAGGAAAAGAGTGGGGTCTTCACAAGGGGTTCGAATCGACGTTCTTTCTTAAGAAATGGAGCGGTAGCGGCAGGTGCAGCGACGCTGGGCGCTGGGCTGGCCGCGGGCAAAACGTTTGCATTCGATCGCGATCGAGGAGACAACGGTCCCGGAATTACGAGCGGCGACATCGCGATCTTGAAGTTTTTGCAGGCCCTGGAGCAGGTTGAAGCCGATCTTTGGCAACAGTACTCGGAACTCGGAGGAATTCAGGACAACGAAGTCAGCGGAATCAACGGGGGAAATGTGCCGTACACACAAGCCCTGCTGCTCCTGGACGGAGACATGGCGCAGTATATCCATGACAACGCGGACGACGAAAACAGCCATTTTAGATTCCTCGGGAATTACCTGGAATCGAAGGGAGCGGAGCCGGCTGACCTTAGCCAGTTCAAGACGTTGCCAAGCAGCAAGGCGGATGGAGCAAGGCAAGTCGGAAGGCTCACCAACCTTACCCAACTCACCGTGGACACCAGCTTTTGGTCTCGGTACCGCAGCATTACCAATCCGGATTTCGATCCGAATGCGCCGTTTGTGCAAGCTGTGCCCAGCTTGAATGTCGGACAGCACACCGCCATTCCAAGAACCAACGATGATACGGCGGGCAGCGTCATCGATCCCAACAATCCTGGTAACTCCACCTTCACCGACCACCTCAAAGCGATCGCCTTTACGGCGGGATTCCACTTTGCGTTTATTGAGCAGGGCGGGACGAGCTTGTATCCGGCGCTTGCTCAGAACGTCACCAATCTCGAAGTCTTGCGAATCCTTTTGAGCATTGGGCCGAGCGAAACCATGCACTTCCAGACGTGGCAGGACAAAGCCGGCAATGCCACTCCTCTGACGGACTTCGATAAGGTCAACAACTCGAGCGTTACGTTCACGACTCTCAGCGCCGCGCAAGGGGAAACGGATCCGGAATCCCTCAAGGGCGATACTTTGCAAGCGAACTTGATCATGCCGGAGCCTACAGACTTCCTGGACAAGAAGTTTGGTCCGGTGGCCATCATTCGCCCGTCGTCAATACAGTTCGGCGGCGCGGTAGCCTCGGTCGTCAGCTTCGCCCAGGACGGACTCTTCCTGGACCCCAAGACGAAGAAAAACACTGGGCTAGTGGCCGTGCTGATGCAGCTGGCTGAAGAAGCCGATGAGGCCCGGCGTCGACTCTAGGCAGTAGGGCGGACAACAGAAGTCATATTTAACCTGGCAGTACGTTTTATACAGCAGGGCCCAAGTCTTTTTGGCTTGGGCCCTTGTTGTTTGCATTCAAGATGGTGTTGCAACGAAATGCGGCTTCGGGCAAGATGCGCGGCGGTGAAACAACATACTAAATTGCGCCACTTCGTGATGCTCTACTTTCTTTCTGCCATTTTCTGCGCTTGTCTTACGCTATTTCCCGCCCCCGCTTCAAGCCAATCGCGGACCATCGACCAGAAACTGAACGCAAACATCGAAGAGCGCATCCGCAAGAGCGGGGCAGAGGTCGCCATCGCCTTCCGCACACTCGATGGACAGAGTGCGTATTCGCTTCGCGAGGAAGAATCCTTCCACGCGGCCAGCACCATGAAAATTCCGGTGATGATCGAACTCTTTCATCAAGCCCGGCAAGGAAAACTCAAGCTCGAAGACGCGCTTCCCGTTAAGAATGAATTTCACAGTTTGGCGGACGGGTCGATCTATACGCTTGATCCCGCGGATGATTCAGAGACGGATTTATACAAGGCCACCGGAGAAACGCGCACGCTACGCCAGCTTTGCGAGCTGATGATCACGGTCAGCAGCAATCTCGCGACGAATCTGTTGATCGAAAAGCTTGGCGTGGACAACATCCGCGCCACGGTGCATTCCTTGCATGCCGACGGAATGGAGGTTCTGCGCGGCGTTGAAGATAGCAAAGCGTTTGCAAAAGGTATGAACAACACGACGACCGCACACGGGCTCCTACAACTCCTGGATGCGATCGCACGCGGAGAAGCCGTCGATCAGGAATCCTTCCGGCAGATGATCGAGATCCTCGAGCGCCAAAAATTTAACGAGGGCATCCCCGCCGGCCTTCCACCGGGCACACGCGTGGCGCACAAGACCGGCGAAATCACCAAGATTCATCACGACGCCGCTATCGTTTTTGCGCCGAAGCCTTTTGTGTTGGTCATTCTCGTCCGAGGCCTCGCCGACATCAAGGACAGCGCCGCCTTGATGGCCGACATCACCCGCTTGCTCTACCAGGCCACGCAGTAGCTCGACAATATTTCTGCAACCCCGTTCCTGACCGCTTCATCCAACGGAATAGGCTAAGATGGTGGGCTGAGTGGCAAGTAGAAACCGGCGCGGGACGATGAGTTCCTGGACAGCGCCGTTAGAGAGAGGCAAGACAATGAACGGTCGAGTAAAGACGATTGCTGCATTTGCGGTTTGTTTATTTTTTACCAGCGCCGTTGCCGCGGATACGCTGGAGCTTAAGGACGGACGAATTCTCCGCGGGCGCTACCTGGGCGGCACGCAAGCGGTGCTGAGATTTGAGATTAAAGGTGAAGTGCAAACATTCAATGTGGCGGACGCCGTCGCGCTGACCTTCACAGGCAACTCTGGTGCGACGAACGCACCGGCCACGACGCCTCCGCCGCCTGCTCCCGATAACACTTCAAGCGGCCCCAATGCTTCGGCACCAGTTGTTCCGCAACAGCCTATTGTGTCGCAAGACGTTTCGCCACAGGCGGCCAGGCCATCTTCGCTGGCTCCACAGGCTCCTTCGGGTCTCCAGGCTGCTGCGGCGCAAGACCCGGCTGCTCAATATGGCGAAATCACCATTCCGGCGGGACAGTCCCTCCTAGTCCGCATGATCGATGGCGTGGATTCCTCCAAAAACCATGTTGGCGACGTCTTCCACGCCAGCCTCGAGACCGATCTTTACGTCAACAACACTCTCGTGGCGCGCAAGGGCACTGACATTTACGGGCGGCTTGCAGAAGCGAAAGAAGCGGGCCACTTTTCTGGGAGCGCGGAGTTGCAACTGGAACTGATTCGTATCGTCGTTGACGGCCGCGACTACCCGCTGGAGAGCAGCGACTACAGTTTGCAGGGGAAGGGGCGCGGGTCGGACACCGCCAAGAAAGTAGGGGGCGGGGCCGTGGTGGGAGCCATCATAGGCGCCATCGCGGGCGGCGGAAAAGGCGCGGCGATTGGAGCGGGAGCCGGCTCGGCGGCAGGCGCCGGAGTTCAGGTGTTCACGCGCGGACAGCAGGTGAAAGTGCCCAGCGAAACCTTGCTGGAATTCCGGCTGCAGCAGCCGGCGATGGTTACGCCGACACAGCGCTAATTCGCGCACACCGGTCCGGATCGCGATTTGGCGGATGCCGTTTTCCAGAGCGAAGACGGAGGGTTGTCGAATTGGAAGCATCCCTCGCAAATTCCCCCTTGCTTCTCTCACTGTTAGTGACTAAGCTACCCCCTCGACCTGGAGAGTCACTGTGCCAAAAGAAAAACCACGCGTAAACATCGGAGAAGTCATCAAGTCGTATCGCAGCCAGAGGGGACTGTCGCAAGGAGACATCGAGCGGCGGACCGGATTATTGCGCTGCTACCTTTCGCGCGTCGAGAACGGCCACACCGTGCCGTCCCTCGAAACGTTAGCCAAAATCGCCGAAGCCATGGACATCTCGCTCGCGGATTTTTTTCCGGGAACGGAGACTCCTCGCGACCGCGAAACGCAAAAAATGCTGGGAGAGCTTTCGCAAGACGAAATCCGCTTCCTGGCGGAGATCAAGCGCTTCAGCACCACGCTTTCCGATGGCGATAAGCGGCTCGTGCTGGCGATGATCCGCAAGATGGCGACGTTGATTCCGCCGCCGGTGACGAAAAAGCTGGTCATCCGGCGGACTACCGCGGTGTGATTTGATTGAGGCCCGCCGAATACAGAGTCGTGCGAGTGGCTGAAAAAAGCGGCAGCGAGGCTGCCGCACTCCCAAGACATACTTTACATTTTTAGATTTAGTTGTTTTGTCCGCGGATCAAGCGAATCGCGTCGGGAAGCGCGGCGGCGCGTCCGTTGCCTGAGGCGCTTGCGGCATCACCGTCTTCGGATTCCCCCGAGCCTTCGCCCGGCGCGAGGAAGAGGTTGCTCTCGACCTCGTGCTGCTTAGTGTAAAGGTCATAGTAGCGGCCGGCGGCGGCGTAGAGCGACGCATGGTTGCCGCGCTCGATGATGCGGCCGCCCTCGACCACCAGGATCTGCTCGGCGCGGCGAATCGTCGAGAGGCGATGCGCGATCACGAAGGTCGTGCGGCCGCGCATCAAGTAGCGAAGACCTTCCTGAATGAGCGCCTCGGATTCGGAATCGAGGCTCGAGGTTGCTTCGTCGAGAATCAAGATGCGCGGATCAGCGAGGATTGCGCGCGCGATGGATACGCGCTGTTTTTGCCCGCCCGAGAGTTTGACGCCGCGTTCGCCGACCAGCGTGTCGTACTTTTTTTCAAACGTTTCCGCAAACTCGTCTACTCGAGCGATATGGCTCGCGGCAAGAATCTCCTCTTCGCTAGCTCCGGGGCGCGCGAAGGCCACGTTCTCGCGAATCGTGCCGTCAAAAAGAAAAGTTTCTTGGAGGACGACGCCGAGCTGCGTGCGGTAGGAGTTTAGCTTCACCGTGGCGAGATCGATTCCGTCAACCAGGACGCGACCGCTGGACGGCACATAAAAAGCGGCAATCAAGCCGATCATCGTTGATTTGCCCGCGCCTGACGGGCCGACCAAAGCCGTGACCGTTCCAGGCTGCGATTCGAAACTCACCTCGTGAAGAACTTCCTTGCTGGATTCGTAGGAAAAGCTCACGTTTTCCAAAACGATTTGACCTTCGATGCGGTCCATGGTGACGGTACGGCGCGGGTCTTCGTCCTCTTTCTTTTCGTTCAGGATTTCACGCGTGCGTTCGAGGCCCGTGATGGCTTCGGTGATTTGCGTGCCGATCGCCACGATCTGGAATACGGGAGCGATCAGGAAGCCGAGGAAAAGGTTGAACGCAAACCAGTCGCCCAGCGTCATGCTGCCGTTCAAGATTTTGTGGCCGCCAAGCTCGAGCATGAGCGCGCTGACAACCCCTAGCAGCGTGGCACCGGAAAGGCTCATCAGCGAAGTGGCCGTGAGTGTTTTCAAAACATTGTCGAGCAATCGCTGCACGCCGGTAGCAAAAATACCTTCTTCCCGCTCCTCGGCGTGATAGCCCTTTACCACTCGGACGCCGCCGAGCGATTCGGTCAGCCGGCCAGTCACTTCGGCGGTGATTTTTGGCCGGGCGCGGAAAATCGGGCGGATTGTCGAGAAAGCCTTGCTGATGCCAAAACCAAATACCAGAAGAATCGAGAAAGCCACCCCCGTCAGCAAAACGCTGGCGTGAATCAAGTACACCAGCGCGAACAGAGCGGTCATCAGGCCGCCGACGAATTCGACGAGGCCTGTGCCGACCAGATTGCGCACGCCTTCGACGTCGCTCATGATGCGCGAAACGAGGACGCCGGTTTTATTTGAATCGTAAAAGGAGATTGGCAAGCGACCGATGTGCGCCTGCACCTGGCGGCGCAGCTCGGTGATCATCTTCTGCGCGGATTTGGAAAGAAGTTGTGTCAGGGTGAAAGAGGTCAGTCCCTGAATAACCGTTGCAAGCAGAACTCCCAGGACGATCGGCGTCAAGAGATTCACCTGATGATGAATCGCGACGTTGTCCACGAAATATTTTGTGGAAGCAGGTAGGACCAGGCCGCACACGCGGTTGACGGCCATCAGTACGAAACCCAGGGCAAGCAAGCCACGCCGCGGCTTGATCAGCGCCCAAACGTCAGGCAGCGACTTCCACGCGTTCTTGCGCTTCGCGCTCTTAGATTCCTTCGAGGGCTCTTTTTCAGGTGCCATGATTGGGAATGATTATCTCAGACTGTTGGATGCAACGGTTGAGCGGAAATCTATACAGAGAGGGCCTAGCCAATCGGCTAGGTCATGCGGAGCGCATTTAAGCGCACGTCTAATCCCCAGCAGCGCCACCGCGGGGAGCCTGTGCCGTGACAGGGCGGTCCAGGTTCAAAACGCTAGCGATGAATTCGCTCACGGTAATGCCCAGGTGGCCCCAAAGGCGGCGTTTTAAGCTGGTGTAATCCTGTGTGCCGCTGAAAAGGTCGCTCATCAATTGGCGAAATACCGCGCTGCGGTTCATGAACTGAACCATGCGCGTGGTCACCGCTGTGCCGAGGAACGACCCACGGTAGAAACGGCGCACGATGCGCGCGGCAAATTCCAGTTCCGAGGAGAACGCCGCCTTCACCCAATCCATATATTTTTCCGGGCAGCCTTCCGCCAGGGAGCGGCCCAGCAACTCGCCCGAGCGCATCGCGTAGAACAGCCCTTCACCTGTCAGCGGATCAACCCAAGCCGCGGCATCACCTACCAGCGCCCAATTCTTCCCCAAGACCGCGCGATCGGAAAGGGTTCTCTCATTCGGCGATGGCAGGACGTGGCTGTAAAACTTGGCGCCTTCGGTCGAGATCCCCTGCTTCTCGACGAAAGCGCCGAGATGCGTTTTGAGCTCCGCGCTGGTGTGCGTGGCCATGCTTCCGCAAATCCCGACGGAAAGATGGTCGCAGCGCGGGAATGACCAGATGTAACCCTCGAAGTGCGGAAGGAACTTCACGATGATGGACTCGGCGGTCTGCGGAACGAAATAGCCCTGCGTCATTTCCAATTCGTCGCGCTGAAGCGGGCGCGTTTCCGGTGCGATTTGATTGCGTGCCCCCGCTGCCAGAACCAGAAAATCCGCGGTGCGCCATTCGCCATCCACGGAGTAGCGCGGCTTCGTCGTGCTCGTATCCACGCCAAGTACGTGTGCTTGCTGCACATCGCAGCCGGCAGCCCTGGCGCGATCCAGCAACATTCCGTTCAACACCCTGCGCGAATAAATCACGATGGGGTGCGTCATTTCCAGATTGGCGCGCTGGTCGTTGCTGCTGATGAGTTCGACCGAATGCACCAGTTTCTTTGGATAGGGATTGTCGAGCAGGAAAGGGAAGCACTGCACGGCCTTGTGGGTCAGGCCTCCGCCGCAAGGTTTTTCCCAAGCAAGGTGCTCATCAAAAATCTGGACTTTGTGTCCCGCGCGCGCAAGTTGCTCACCGCACATCGCGCCGGAAGGTCCGCCGCCGACGATTGCAATTTCTGCCATGGTCCTATCTCGCTCTGATGGCCGTGAACTCCGTCCCTGGACGCGGAAACCGAAAGGCGGCGGCTGGGTTGGCAATCAATTGTTTCAGGTAACGGGCCCCATCAAGTGGTGGGGAAGACCACCAGGCAAAACCCGGTGAGCAGTATAGCACCGAAAAGGGCCGTCGCTGCGGGTGAGGCCGTAACTTCCCGGACAACATTCATGCCCCAGGCCTGCAGGACGCAAAATATCGCGAAGTAGGGCGCCAGCAAAACCAATAGGACTTCTCCGCTGTGCAGTACGAAGATGCCCGCAACCATCGCGACCCACGCCACCAAGCGAAGGAAGAGCGCTGTGAGTAATCGCCGCCTTCCCTTGCCAGGCGGCGCCGGACCAAGCAGCAACTCTTCTGCTGCGTGATAGGGGAGTACAGCGATGAAAAGCGGCGCAAACCGCGCCCATCGAGCTGCTGTTATCCAAGCCTCGGTGAACGTTAAATCCATCCATGCGGTGACCAGGAAATGCAGGAGAAGCGCGGCGAAGGCTGCCGCAAGAAGAGTGAAGTACGGCGGCCTGGCAGGTTGAGCGTCGGCTGGGCGCGTCCCGAATAGATTGCGCAGCGAATTCCAGTGCAGGCCAAGCAGGACGAGTCCGAGAACCAGCAGGAAGCTCGCGAAGTAATCGCCCTCGAAGAGATGCAGTAAGCGCAGAGGATTCCAGTACGAAAGAATTCCGACGGTTCCCAGGGCGATGATCGCATACTCGAGGAAAGCTCGGCCCTTCGCGACGGGGGCCACGTTTTCCGTCGGCTGGGAAGTTTCCTTCTTGCTCTGCAGAGTTTCCCGGAGAAATGGCCCCGCCAACAAAAGTATCCCCGCGAATCCCGCCAAGAATCCGAGAAGCCCTCGGCGGGAAGGCAAAGCGGGTTTTGATTCCAAGTGCAGAACGCGAGCCGCCCAATTCTGCGCGCTCGACATCGCTGCCCCATCGAACAAGATGCTGACGTGCGTCGAACTTGGAATCACGATATATTCGCCCGTGCCATCGCCAGGAGGCGGCACCAAGTCCTTTGCCCCTTCACGAATCCTTTCCGGCTCCCAAGCGGCGCTCATCACCAGCGAATGAGCCGGGAGCGTGCCGAACTCATGAAACGGCATCATTTCCGGCGAGACTCCTCGGATGGGGCGCATCGGGGCCGGCGAAATCGCAATCACTCCGGCAACTGGCATGTGTGAAGCTACGCGCAATGCAATGGCCCCACCCAGGGAGTGCCCCGCCAGGATTGTGCGTTCTGGATTGAGCAGTCCGCGCGCGGTCAGCTGGCGAACCAAATTTTCGCTGCACTGTTCGGAGCGCTGGTAAGAAAACGGACCGTCTGTTCGCCCGTGCCCCGGCAAGTCGGGCACGAAAACGCGCAACCCCTGCGCGGCGAACCCTGCCGTGAGGTACGACATGATTCGCTTGTTCACGGAGAGCCCGTGAAGAAGCACAACGTAACCCTGTGGCATTTCGCCCGTTGGCTGCCCGGTGGGTTCCACAATGTCAGTGACCAGGCGGCATCCGCCCGCGTCAATGCGAAAAGTATGCGACTGGTAGGGAAGTGCGAGAGCCAGCAAAAGCCCCGCAACGCATAGGCCTGCGCCAGCCAGGGCGCGAAGCGTCTTATTCGATTTCATCGGAGCCACTCGGTGCGCAGGCGTTGCGCCTGCGGTGCGTGATAAACTAGCTTTTCACCAAACGCCAGGGTCGTTTTTGCGTTGGCCTTCATGGAGTTCCTTTGAACCCGGAGATTCTGACTCTTGAGGAAGCGATTTTGCGGTTTGGCCGCGAGAAACGCAACGGCCGCCGCATTGTCTTCACCAACGGCTGTTTCGATTTGCTGCATCCCGGTCATATCGGCAGCCTTGAACAAGCCCGCGCTTTAGGCGATGCACTCATCGTCGGCCTCAACAGTGACGCCAGCGTGCGCCAACTGAAAGGCGCGGGACGTCCCGTCTTGCCGGAACGCGAGCGGGCGGAGATTCTCGCCGCGCTGGAGTGCGTGGACGCGGTGGTGATTTTCGACGATCTCACGCCTCGCGAAGTGATTGCGCGCCTCCTTCCCGACGTGCTGGTAAAGGGCGGCGACTGGCCCGGCGATCAAATTGTCGGACGCGAAGAAGTGGAAGCCGCCGGCGGCCGCGTCGTTTCCATCCCTGTTGTGCCGGGTTATTCGACCACAGCTATTCTTCGAAAGATTCGCGAAGGCGCTTCCAGCTCTCGCGTGGAAGCCTGACGCTCCCGCATGATTCTTCCCGCTGTTCGCGAACGATTGGATGCTGTGCTCCGCCACCCGTCGGTGGAAGGCGCGCTGGGCGCTTTGCGTGATGGCGCGCAGCATATCTCTCTTTCCGGCTTGCACGATGTAGCCAAGGCTCTCGTCGCCGCGTACTTGACGCATGAGCTGCGGCGTCCCGCCTTTTTCATCACGGATTCGAATCGCCGCGCGGAAGCGCTCGCGGAGACTGTACGCTTTTTCTCGAGCATTTTCCCAGGAATAAGCGGAGGCGTCGCCACGCTCCCGGCCTTCGATACGCTGCCGTGGGAATCGCAAAGCCCGCATCCGGACATTCTCGAACGCCGCGCGGCCACTCTCTTTCGCTTAACGGATGGCCAAGTTTCATTGGTCATCGCTCCGGTCCAAGCGGCCCTTTGGCGTTTTCAAGACGCCACGCTGTATCTGTCGCTCGCTCGCACGCTCACGAAAGACGCGGAAGTGCCGTTGGAAGAATTCGTCGCGCATCTTGCTGGCGTTGGCTACACGCGCACGGAAATGGTCGAGCTGCCGGGTCAATTCGCGATGCGCGGCGGCATCGTCGATGTATTTTCCGCCGAAGCGCTCCGCCCGGTAAGGATTGAGCTATTGGGAGACACGGTGGAATCGGTACGTGAATTTGATCCGCGCACGCAGCGGTCGATTGCGCCGGTCCAGCGCACCACGCTCTTGCCGCTCACCGAATGGAACGTTGCCGCCCTTGTCGGCGCAACGCAGCCCGCATCGCAGGCGGCAGTACCCGCTTGGGAAGCAACATCATTCTTCGGTCCCTCCGAGCAAAGCGGGCAGAGTTCGCTCTTCGAGCTGGCAGAAAGCTCGCTTAGGCCCGTTGTGTTTCTGGACGAGCCGCAAAACCTGCGCGACGCCGCGGAAAAGCATCTTGCACATGCAACGGCGATCTACGAACGCCATGGCAGCGCCACAGCGCCATCCGCCTCGCATTTCTTTTTGGATGAAGAAGAATTCGCCGCGGCGCTTGCGAAAACTTCACAAGCGCATCTCGAACAACTGGCAGTCAACATCGGCTCGTCGCCGCAATTCGAACTTTCTTCAAGGCCGAGCCCGCGTTTTCATGGCGACGTCGTCGCGTGTATGGCCGACGTAAAGTCGCAGCTTGCTTCGGGCGGAAAGGTTTTCCTTACTGCGGCCAGCACCGGCGAGCTGGAGCGCCTCGCGGACATTTCCCGCGAATACGATGTCCCGTACGTGCTCGGCGAATCGGAAAATGCTGCCGCCGGCTTCACTGCCGAAGGTGCGCTCGAAACCGCCGGCCTGCTCCTGATTCGCGCGCCCTTCGCCGAAGGCGTCACTTTTCCCGATGCCAAGCTCACGGTTTTTGGCCACGCCGATCTGTTCGACGTCACTCCCACCGTCGAGCGCCCCAGCCACAAAATCCGCACCTCGGGATTTTTCACCGATTTCGCCGAACTAAAACCCGGCGACTTCATCGTTCACGTCGATCACGGCATCGGCCAGTTCGAAGGATTGCGCCAAATCGAATCCGACGGCCATCGCGGCGAATTCATGCTGCTGCGCTATGCCGAAGACGCCCGACTCTATGTCCCTCTCGAGCGCATGGATTTGGTGCAGAGTTATCGCGTCGTCGAAGGCTCGCACCCGACACTCGACAAGCTGGGCGGCACGGGCTGGAACACGCGCAAAACCCGCGTCCGCAAATCCCTCGAAGACATGGCGGATCAACTTCTCACTCTCTACGCGGCCCGGAAAACTGCGCAGGGTTTTGCGTTTTCCGCCGACGGCAATTTCCAGCGCGAATTTGAAGACACCTTCGAGTTCGAAGAAACCGTCGACCAGAATACCGCCATCGCCGACATCAAGCGCGACATGGAGCGCCCCACGCCGATGGACCGCCTCCTCTGCGGCGACGTCGGTTACGGAAAAACTGAAGTCGCCATGCGCGCGGCCTTCAAATCTGTCTCCGACAGCAAGCAAGTCGCGGTACTCGCGCCTACGACTGTTCTCGCCTTCCAGCATTTCGAAACCTTCAAACAGCGCTTCGCCGCATTCCCCGTGCGCATCGAAATGCTCAGCCGCTTTCGCAGCGCCGCCGAGCAAAAGAAAATTCTCGCCGACCTCGAAGCCGGAAAAGTGGACATCGTCATCGGCACGCACCGCCTCATCTCCAAAGACGTAAAGTTCCAGGATCTTGGCCTGCTAGTTGTCGACGAGGAACAACGCTTCGGCGTTGCGCACAAAGAGCGCCTCAAAGAGATGCGCCAAAACGTTGACGCGCTCGCGCTATCCGCCACGCCCATTCCGCGCACTCTGCACATGTCCCTCGTAGGGCTGCGGGACATGTCCGTGATCGAAACGCCGCCACGCGACCGCCTCGCGATCCAAACCGTCGTCGCTTCCTTCCAGGAAGACTTAGTCCGCCGCGCCATCGAAAACGAACTGGCCCGCGACGGCCAGGTCTACTTCATCCACAATCGCGTCGAATCCATTTATTCGCTCGCCACCCTCGTGCAAAAACTTGTGCCCAAAGCCCGCGTCGTCGTCGGCCACGGCCAAATGGGCGAAAAAGAACTCGAAAGCGTCATGCTGAAATTCATCCGCGACGAAGCGGACGTGATGGTCGCCACTACCATCGTCGAAAACGGGCTCGACATCCCTCGAGCCAACACTATCCTCATCAATCGCGCCGACCGCCTCGGTCTGGCCGAGCTCTATCAATTACGCGGTCGAGTCGGTCGTTCCCACCAACGTGCCTATGCCTATTTGCTCGTCCCGCCGGATACGTCTCTTTCCGACATCGCCCGCAAACGCCTCTCCGCCATGAAGGAATTCAGCGAACTAGGCGCCGGCTTCCGCATCGCAGCTCTCGACCTGGAACTTCGCGGCGCCGGCAACATGCTAGGCCGCCAGCAACACGGCCACATCGAAGCCATCGGCTTCGATATGTACTGCCAAATGCTCGAGCGTGCCGTCTCCAAACTAAAAGGCGAAGAATCCGCCCCCGAACTTCGCACCACTCTCAGTCTCGGCCTAGACGTCCGCATCCCCGAGAACTACATCCCCAGCGAAAATCTCCGCCTCCGCACCTACAAACGCATCTCCTCGATCGCCAGCCAGGAGGAAAAACAAGACGTCCACCGAGAACTAACTGACCGTTTCGGCGCTCCGCCCGCCACGGTGGAAAACCTTTTGGAGTACGCCGTCCTCAAATCGATGTGTGAGCGCCTGCGCATCTCCGCGGTCGAACGCCAGGGCAACCGCATCGCCATCCGTTTTCACGCGGAAACGCCGCTCGACCCCGCCACGCTGGTCAAAGTCGTGCGCTCGCGAAAGGGCATTAAACTGGACCCGAGCGGCGTACTCTGGCTGGAAACCACCCGCGGGGAGTCGGTCCCCGGCGCTCTCAGAAACGTATTGCTCGGCCTTCAAGGCCAGAGCTAAACTCTATAGGTGAGGAACTACATGAGGAATCTTGCAGTTATCGCCGCGCTATTGGCCGGTTTGCCGCTCGCGGCGCAGCAGCCGCCCACGCCGCCTCCCCAAACTCAGAATCCGCCTGCCAAACCCACTCTCGAGAAACCGGATGAGGCTCCCCCTGACGTTCCAGATACCGCTCCGGCCAAGAAGCCCGTGCCGGTAAAAAAGGCGGCGCCCGCCGTCTCCCCGACCGAAGGCAGAGTCGTTGAAGAAATCGTCGCCCGCGTCAACAACGAAGTCATCACGCGCTCAGAATTCGAACGCTCCAAGGTCACCGCCGAGGAGGATGCCAAGGCGGACTGTCAAAATCGCTGCACCGCGGAGCAGTTGAAAACGCGTATCGATGACCTCCAGAAAAACGCCCTCCGCGATCTCATTGACCAGTCCCTGCTCGTGCAGCGCGCCAAAGATATGGGCATCAGCGTCGAGCCGGACGTCATCAAGCAGCTCGATCAAATCCGCATCGAAAACAAACTGCCCAGCATGGAAGCTCTCGAAGAAGCTGTTTCCAAACAGGGCCTCAACTGGGAAGATTTTAAGAACAACATCCGCAACGGCTTGCTCACGAAAAAGGTTATCGGCAGCGAAGTCGGCTCCCACATCAATGTCCCCAAGGAAGACATCCAAAAGTATTACGACGAGCACAAGGCGGAGTTCGTTCGCCCCGAGCAAGTCGCTCTGAGGTCCATCGAAGTCAACACCGCCGGTAAGGACGCAACGGAAATCGCCGACCTAAAGAAGAAGGCCGATACGGCGCTGAAGCGCATCCAGGACGGCGAAGACTTCGGCGAAATCGCCAAACGCTATTCCGACGGAGCCACCGCCAAACAAGGCGGCTATCTGGGCATCTACAAGCGCGGCGAGCTTTCCAAGGAACTTGAAGAGACCGTCTTCAAGATGAAGCGAAATGACCTCACCGAAGTGATGGAAACCAAGCAAGGCTTCCTGATCATCCAGGTCCTCGAGCACTATGACGAAGGCGAACAATCGCTCGCCAAAGTTGAAAATGAGATCAATGAGAAGCTCTATAGCCAGCGCATGGAGCCGGCCCTCCGCGAATATCTCAAGACTCTTCGCGAAGAAAGCTACGTCGTCATCAAGCCCGGTTATCAGGATGCCGCAGGCGGAGGCAACTCCGAAATTCAGGAAGTCAGCGCCACGCCTGAAGTTACCAAGAGCAAGAAGGGCCACAAGAAATACTTGTTGTTCGGCAAGCGTGCCGCCGACACGGGCGCCTGATGAAGACGCCGTTCGTCACCGACCTCGGCACCGAACAAACCATCACTACTTTCTTTCTCGTTCACGAAAAAGAGATCCGCAACACGCGCGCGGGCAAATCCTTTCTCCGTCTCGCGCTCGGAGACCGCAGTGGCACCATCGAAGCTGTCATGTGGGATCAATTTGAGGCCCCGGCAAAGGACATCAGTCGCGATGATATCGTCAAGGTCAACGCCCGGGTTGAAATCTACCGCAACAAGCCGCAGCTCACCTTGCAGCAGCTCCGCCTCGCCAAACCCGAGGAAGTCGATCTTGCCGATTTTCTTCCCCACACCAAGGAAGACGTCGGCAAACTCTGGTCGCAACTCCTCGAATATGCCAATTCCATTTCTAATCCCTGGCTCAAGAAATTAGTAAACGGAATTGTCGCCGATCCCGCGATCGCCGCCCGCTACAAGCGCGCCCCCGCGGCGAAAGTCATGCACCACGCGTATCTCGGCGGACTCCTCGAGCACGTAGTCGGCCTCTGCGGCTTGGCGAAGCAAGTTGCCGCCCACTATCCAGAGCTAAACGCCGACCTGCTCCTGACCGTGGCCATCCTCCACGATGTCGGCAAACTCGAAGAACTCTGCTACGACCGCGCCATCGGGTACACCACCGAAGGCCAGCTCCTCGGCCACATCGTCATGGAAGTCGAAACCGTTTCCAAAGTCATGGACGCCATCGAAGGTTTCCCCGCCAATCTGAAAACGGTCGTCCAACATGTCCTCATCAGTCATCACGGTCAATATGAATTCGGCTCCCCCAAATTACCCATGATCCGCGAAGCCCTGGTCTTCCACTATCTCGACGACATGGATTCCAAAATGGCCGCCGTCCGCACCGCGCTGGCCACCGATTCCGGCGAGGAAGAATGGTCCAGCTACAGCGCCGCCCTCGGCCGCAAATTCCTCAAACTCGACGCCTTCCTCAAAGGCCCAGGCGGCGCTACGCGGTAAACACGCGGCGCAACTCAACAAAAGTGTAGGAAGAGGGGATTGTTTGCCCTGGGTGCTATCTATCTGTAAGAAGGTGTGCGGAGGAAGTTAGCATTAAATCTCGCTTTTGCGGAAGCGGCCAATCAGGTGATCGCAAGCTCGAACAGTGATCGCCATCATGCTGAGCGTCGGGTTCTGGCATGCCGACGACACAAAGCTCGCCCCATCCATGACGAACAGATTTTTCACGTCGTGCGCCTGGTTGAACGAGTTGAGCACAGACTTCTTCGGATCGTTCCCCATGCGTGCTGTCCCCAATTCGTGTATGGCCATTCCCGGCATTTCCACGTTCGCGTGCATGCGAATATCCTTCGCGCCGGCTGCTTCCAGCATCTCCGCCCCCATGGCTCCAGCATCCTCCATGAGCGCGGCTTCGTTGTCGCCGTGCGTCATGTTAATGTGCAACGCAGGAATCCCCCACGCGTCTTTTAGATCGCGGTCGATCTCAATGTAATTGTCCCACCGCGCCAGAGATTCGCCGAAAGCTCCCAGCCCAATCTCGTACTCGCCTTCCTTCACCGCCTTCTTGAGCGATGTTCCGTACCCTTCGGCACTGAAGTTGAATTGCGCGCCCGCCCCGCCCTGGTAACCATAACCGCGTATAAACTGGGAATGTTTCTTGCTCGAAGGCGTGTTCCGGAAGCGCGGAATGTAAATCCCGTTAGGCCGAGCAGGCTCATTCGCATTGGGAAGAGTTTTGAAATCCGCCAAGCGCCCCGATGCCCCTGCTCCAACGACGTGATCCATCAAATAGTGCCCCAGCGCGCCGCTCGAATTCGCCAGCCCGTTGGGATATTCCCGCGTCGAAGAATTCAGCAAAATCCGCGTCGATTCCAACGCCTGCGCGCAAAGGATCACCGCTTTTCCACGAACCTCTTTCACCTGCCGCGTCAAGCGATCCACATACGTCACTCCACGCGTTTTGTTTGCCTCGGTGTCCATATCCACATGGCTCACCACGGCATTTGTAAACAACGTGCAGTTGCCGGAAGCAATCGCGTCCTTGACCGTCGTAAACGGGCTGCTGAAGTAGGAAAACGTCATGCACCCGCGTTCGCAAGGCCCGCAATAGTGGCAAGCGAGCCGTCCATTATGGTTTTGCGTCAGCACCGCCGCGCGCCCGATCGTCACCGTGTGCCCGAACTTCGCCTTCACGCGTTCTCTCAGCTGAATTTCCCCGCAGCTCATTTTCATCGGCGGCAGAAATTGCCCGTCGGGCAGCATCTCATTCCCCTCCGCTGCTCCGCTGATGCCCACGTACTTCTCCACGATGTCGTAATACGGTGCAAGCTCGGAATAGCTGATCGGCCAGTCGTCGCCGTACCCGTCGCGGCTCGCCGCCTTAAAATCGTTATCGCTCATTCGATAACTCTGCCGCCCCCAAACTAGCGAACGTCCTCCCAAGACGCGCAGCCGTTGCCAGGTAAACGGCTTCCCCGGCGGCGTGCTGTATGGATTCTCCAGGTCGTTCACAAACCATTCGTAGTTGTATTCCATGCACGCGTAACACTGCTTCTGCACTGGCCGAGTTCGCACCACTTCCGGCGAGTGATCGCGGTATTTCAACTTGTACGCCGGCATGTGCTCCGTAAACTCTTTCGGACTCACCGCGCGCCCCGCCTCCAGCAACGCCACTTTCAGCCCAGCCTCGGCGCATTGTTTCGCTGCCCACCCGCCGGTTGCTCCCGATCCCACAACCACCACATCGTAAGTTGTTTGCAAAGGGTCCTGCGCCGTTTTTGTCGCGCCGCCGATGGTAGTCATGCCACCTATGCTCGTTATCTTGGACCCGCTCACTTGTGCTCCCCCTCCGCATGTTCGCAGCCCTGATAAGGTCCGTGCGCAAACGCCCCGTCCCACCCCAACTCTTTCTCGCCAATCTGCGAACTGTAATACGCACTCATGATGCGTTCCTTCAGCGCCTCAAAATGCCCGTGCCCCGGATCGGCCACGGCATTCGTATCGCCAGCCCATCCGCTCCCCGTGCGGGGATACGCCAGCCCGTGCAACAAAATGTCCTGGTCGTCTGGCGCCAGATAGCGAAACGCCGCCTTGTAACGTCGTATGCTTTCGCCATCCAAATATCCCAGCGAATTCAAAAACGCTCGTTGCGTCTCCGGCGTCTCCGCCGCCAGCACCAGATCAATGTAGCGATTCACAAGCGCGTCCTTTGCCCCAGGAGTATCCGTCGCCGGAATCATCAAGTCGCTCAGCACAATCAACGTCTCATTCTGGTGCTCATCCAAAAAAAGCGGCTTCCACCCCCGAGCCGCCAAATCTTTCGACGCATCCACACCGCTCTGCGCAGGTGTCAATTCCGATGGTTGCTGCGCCCCGCTCTGTGCATTGGCCAGGGCGGGGCGAAGTGCCGCCGCCGCCCCGGCAAGAACACTCGCTCGTAACATTTCGCGTCGTTTCATGAAAACTCCTCAATCGCGGCAGACATGACCACGGAGAGTCTACATCAAACTGAAGTTCAAGTGCTCCTCACGCCATCGCTACAAACCATCGTCACGCCATCGCGCGCAAATAATCGCAATCCATCTCTAACCCTTAGGTCGTTTATTCGTCAAATCCGACAGGACTTAGGAACATAGAGCATGCCAGGACCGTTTCTTCTGATGCTTTCAGAAGGAAACGCTCACGAAGCGACGAGGGCATAGATGCTGCGAGACATGCGATTTGCGATTCGTATGCTGTTGAAACAACCCGGCTTCAGCCTGATTGCCGTGCTGACCCTCGCGCTGGGCATTGGGGCGACTTCGGCGGTGTTCAGCTTGATTCAAGGCGTGCTGTTGACGCCGCCGCCGTATCGGCAGCCGCAGCAACTGGTCCTGGTGCTCGCGGCGCGAACTGACGGCCAACCTATGGACAACCCGCGCGGATGGGCGGCGCAGCAGTGGACGGAGTGGCAAAAGGAGGCCAAGTCTTTTCAGGGCTTCGCGGGGTACAGCTGGACGTTCAACTTCCTGGTACGGAACGACGGCAGCCAGTCCATGCAGGGCATGTGGGTAACGAAAGATTATCTGCCGGTGATGGGCCTGAAGATGGTCGCGGGGCGTGGTCTGGAAGAGGGGGATTTCGGGCAAGGGCCAGTAAAGGCGATCGTGCTGGGGTATGAGTTCTGGCAGCGGGCGTTCAATGGCGATCGCGGAATCATCGGGAAAACCGTGCGCATCAGCCGGTGGGAAGTGCCGCCAACGGTGATTGGAATCATGGAGCCGGGAGTGCGGTTTCTGCCGTCGCCGGGGGCGGCAAGGGAACCGAACTACGACGTAAACGCGACGGTGGATTTCTGGGTCCCAGCCGAGCCGAACCCAAAAGGGCTGAAAGAGCCCTACTGGAACATGGTGGCGCGGCTTCGCGACCGCGCAACGCAGCAGCTAGGGAACCAGGAGTTGACCCTGCTGGCCGCGAGAGAAGCGCAGACGGAGAAGGACTTTGAAGGATTTGCGCCGCGGCTGGAATCGGTGACGGACGAAATGAATCAGGACGGGCGGAGGATTCTGTATCCGTTGCTCGGAGCGGCAGGGCTGGTACTGCTGATTGGGTGCGGAAACGCGGCGGCACTGCTGCTGGTGCGCGGCCTGCAACGGCAACAGGAATATGCGGTCCGCAGCGCGATGGGCATGGGACGCATTGCTCTCTTACGGCAAGTGTCGACAGAGAGTCTCTTACTGGCTCTGCTGGGTGGGGCATTTGGAGTGGGGCTGGCATTTGGCGTGGTGAAGGTGTTCAAGCTGATTGCTGGGCATGCGATTCCGCGGCTGGATAGCGTGACGGCTGGATGGGCGGTGCTGGCATGGGGATTGGGTGCGGCCGTGGTCGCGTCCATGTTTGCCGGAGTTTTTCCGGCGCTGCGGGCTTTCCGGTTGGATCCGATGGAGGTGCTGAAGAACGCCGGCCCCAAGGGCACTGCAGGCCTCGGCGAACGGCAGCTTCTGCGCGGTGTCACGATGGCACAAACCGCATTGACTCTGGCACTGCTTGTAGGCGCTGGACTGCTGATTCGGACCATGATCAACATTGCGAGAGTGCCCTCGGGCTACAACATGAGCCGTATCTTGACGATGAGCGTCACGGAGGTGCAGAGCTGGTCAGAATGGACCAATTTCCACCGCCACGCTTTGGAAAGGGTTTCCGCGATTCCCGGCGTGCAATACGCGGCTTTCGCATGGGGCGTGCCGCTTACCGGCAACAATTGGCCGGCGACCATGGAAATCGAAGGGCAGCCCCCAGCCACCAAGGAGAGCGAGAAGACTGCGCTGCCGATGCGCGCCGTCACCGAGGACTATTTCAAGCTGATGGGCGTGGGCATGCTCCTCGGGCGAGAGTTTCGTTCGACCGATGAGGGCAAGGAGGCAACCGTAGCGATCGTCAACCAGGCATTCGCGGATCGCTACTTTCCGCATGCCGATGCCATCGGACACAAGATTTGGATGCAAGGGCGCGACAAGCCAGCTATGGAAATCGTTGGCCAGGTCGCCAATGGCCGCACCGACGATTTGACACAAGAAGCCTCGCCCGAAGTTTATCTGTCATTGTGGCAGGCCACGGCGTTTTCGAAACATCTCGTGATCCGCACAACGGCGGACCCGCGCGCGGTTCTGGTTGCGGTGGAACGCGAGTTGCGCGCCGTCGATCCCACCGCCGCCGTCGAAAATCCGAAGACTTTGGAGCAAATTCGCGACGATTCTCTTGCGTCGCGAACGTTCGCGATGCAGTTGCTGGTTGGGTTTTCGGTTGTCGGCAGTGTGCTGACGCTGGTCGGAATCTACGGCGTACTTTCGCTTTCGGTGGCCTCAAGACGACGGGAGCTGGCGATTCGCAGCGCGGTTGGCGCTGAACAAAAAGACATCCGGAATTTGATCTTCGGCGAGGGATTTAGATTGATTGCCAGCGGCGTACTCGCGGGAGTGGCGTTGGCGATTGTATTGTCGCGTGTGCTGAGGACTTTTCTATTTGAAGTGCAGCCTGGCGATCCCGCGACGTTAATCGTTGTGGGAGCGTTGTTCGTGGGAGTGGCGCTGCTGGCGTGCTGGGCGCCGGTCCGCCGCGCCGCGAAGGTCGATCCACTAGAAGCGTTACGCTACGAGTGACTTGCGCCGCGGCTGGCATCAGGCGTCACAATTGGACCCGCCCCACGCCATCTCAATTTCCACATCCCCATTTTTGTCGAGCACGCCTTGCCGGCCCGTAGCGCGAAAGCCAGCGCGTTCGTAACATCGTCGAGCGCGCCCGTTGCTCTCGACGACGTTGAGACGCACCTGCGTCGCGCCCACTTCGGCCGCCCAGGCCTTAACAGACGACACCAACGCATCCGCTGCGCCTGTACCCCGGCGATCCGGGTGGACCCACATCGCCATCAAGTGAACTACCAAAGAGTCCTGTGCATCGCGGACGCCAGCCACCAGCCCACACGCTTCGTCACCTGCTTCAAGAAGGAACGTCACGCCAGGAGCCAGCCACCGCCGCCAATCTTCCGTTGTCCTGGCCAACTCCCGTTCATAAGTCGAACCAAAGGCCCTTGGCGAATCGGTGAGCGCCTGAAGACGCACAGCTCTCAACACCGCTTCGTCCCCAATCACTGCACGCCTGACACTGAATTGCATATCGCTCTCGCTCGGGCCAGCAAGTGGAGAATAAAATCTTCCTCCTTCCTTTGCCGGCACAAACCGAGCATATCATTCGGGCATTCCTTGGGTTTGAAAGCGCACTTCTGGTTACAGCGAGCGCAAGAAATCGATGAGTTCCTGCTGCTGCTGAGTAGTCAGCCTATTGAAATGTTCAATGACCTTATTTGCCTCGCTGCCCGGGCTACGATGATCTTGGATGGCCTGCACGAGATTGCTCGTCCGCCCATCATGGAGGAAGAAGACGCGTTGTCCGACGCCCCAGAGAGGGGCTGATCGGAATTCGTCGGGGCCGGCGCCGCCTTGCGTGATGCCGTCGGCGAGGCCCTGGCCCATGTGGTGAACGATCAGGTCCGAGTAAAGATTCGCTGTCTGATTCGAGAGCGCAACACTCGGGCTGGTCGAGGAGCCACTCGCAATCTTTGCCCCCGTGGTCAAGGAGGGTGTATGGCAATGGACACAGCCTATCTTTGCAAAAGTGGCGCGTCCTTTCTCGCTGGACGGTGTCGCCGGTGCGGGAGTGGGCGGCGCCAGCATGCGCATGAAGTCGGCAAAGGCTTCGATGTCCGAAAGGACCGCGGTGTTGGGATTGCTGCCGGCCGCGGGAGTAGGCGTGAAGTTGACCGTGTCCTCAGGAGTGGCGTTGAAGACACAGCCCGGCGTTTCGTCGCGCTCCTGCTGGAAAAGTTCGTTCGTGACTCCCATCTCGACGTTGTAGGCCTCGCCGGCAAACATGAGCAGGGATTTGTTCTGCGCCTTCCACCCGAAACGCGTGATGGTCCCGTCGTTTCCGCTCAGGTTCACATTTCCGCTCAGGTGCGCGTTCGCATGGCCGGAAATACCCATTGCCGACTTCTCCGATACGTTGGCTTTCATGTTGGCAAGGATGGCCGAGTCTGGAATCGCTTCGATGAGTCCCGCGCCAAACACGGGAGTCGGGATTCGGAAAATAATGTTCGCATTCCCACCTTGGCCCGTAAGCGGATTTCCCGCGGGCAGGAAGTCGAATTGGGCGATGTTGCAACCGGTGGCGTCAGTTCGCCCGGTAATCACGAATATGTCGTGCACCTCTCCATCGGCGTTCCCGTTGCTCTTCTTAAACCGCGCTTCGCGGATCGGACCATTTTGCGTGATGAACCACGGCACAATGTTCTTCGCCCCGTTCAAGGTAGCAACTGCAATTAAGGGATTTTGCGCCTGGCTCGATCCACCTCCGGCTGGCTGCGAGTGGCAAGACAAACATTGGTTGGAGTTGAAGCGGGGACCAAGGCCATTGTTCGCGCCGCCGGTCACAACCTCTATGTCAGCGAACCTCGCCTGCCCGTCCTGGAAGAACGCAGTTTCGTCCGCTGTAAGACCCTTGAGCGCACCGCCGGCACCCGCCGGGCCACCGCGCACACCTGGGTCTACTGGACCTGATTTGCTTTCAGCAGATTTGGTTTGGCCAAACGTGTGGACGCCCATCGCCAATGCCACTGCTACGATTGCGCCGAAACTCATACGAACAACTCTCCGGAGCGTCATTATCATTACCCTCCTGGAGCTGGGAACGCTGGCATTGTACACCGACACCGGGTCTATCTGGCGGGTGTCGTAAAGACCGCCGTGTTCTTATCCCTTCGGTTTTATAGATGCCGATTTTGCCTTTTCCACACATTTCCACAGCCGTATCAAGCTAATTACCCGACGTCCAACTCCTTCTCCCCTCTCAACTTGCCCCACCATGATTCGAATCCGCGCCGCTCGTTCGAATGACCAATTCAGTAAACAAGAAGTCTATTGACAATTGGTAACTAATCGTGGTATAATCGGTTATGTTTGGCTCGTCCGCTATCGCACCGCCCTCCCCTTCGCCCGATTTCTCATCCCTACCCTCCGTACCTTTTGCGTTTAGATCCCCACTCACCCCGGCCTCACACCTACCCCGCCATTGGGAATGCCCGACCGCTTCTAACGCCTTTAGAATCACATTCTTTGCACGCCCCCACCACCTAATTCCCATCGAATCATATTCTTGCAAAAAACAGGGGAGGGGGTGGCGCGCCATCGTCAATTTCTTCGTGGCACAGACTTCAGTCTGTGCTCTTTTGAGACAGTCTGCCTTGGAGATGTCAGCAGCGAACGATCCGCTAGAATCAACAAATTTCGCCGTCGGTCAAATCATCAGTCACGGGTCGCCATTCACGGCCTCGGCTCCTTTTCTTCCACGAGTCACCAGTCACCAGTCAAAAACCACTAAGTCCTGCAGAATCCGCACTTACGCAAAACGCACCCGTAACTCCTGTAGAATCCGCACTTCCAAAACGCAGGACTTAAAACCCTTTAGAATGAACACTTACAGAAAAACAGGGGAGGGGGAGAGGGTTTCTATCCCGCGGTGGATCGCGACGTATCAAGCTCGTTTCAGAATATGCGTTCGAGGTGTATAAACATTAGGAGGGATTGAGAGGTATTCGATATGCGGCAACTCGTCCAACACAACGCGGAACCCGATCCAACCCTAGTTGTTCCTTTTGGCACCAAAGGAGGGGGTATCCTGACAGGCCACCCAATCGGACTGGTTATTGTGCTTGGTCTGCTCGCTATGGGCTTGATTGGACTTCCTGAGGCGAGATTGTTTTTCATCGGCTCCATCTTCCTCGGGGGGATATTCGGACTCGTACTCTGGCTCCGCCACCGGTAGAGAACGTATGCTTCCAGCTTCTTTTCAAATTCGCGACTTGACTATCCGCCCCGCGGCGGTGCTTGCCCCTATGGCTGGCGTCACCGACACGCTCTTCCGCCGCGTCATTCGCGGCCTCGGCAGTTGCGGCCTGCTCATGACAGAGTTCACCAGCTCCGAGGGAATCACCCGCAGCGCCGCCAAAACGCTCCGCTACCTCTATTTCCAGGAAGACGAGCATCCCATTACCGCGCAACTCTTCGGCGCGAATCCCACCGTCATGGCCGAAGCCGCCCGCATGGTCGAGGACCTTGGCTACGACGCCGTCGACATTAATCTCGGCTGCCCCGCCAAAAAAGTCGTCAAGTGCGGCGGCTCGGGCCTGCTGCGCGATCTCCCGCTCCTCGGAGAGATTTTCCGAAACGTTCGTGCCGCCGTTCGCATCCCACTTACGATCAAGCTTCGCGCCGGATGGGACGAAAACTCCATCGTCGCCGTCGAGGTCGCTAAGATGGCCGAAGATATGGGAATCGAAGGCGTCGCCGTGCACCCGCGCACGCGTCTGCAGGGCTACGCCGGCGCCGCCGACTGGAGCATCATTGCCGCTGTAAAACAGGCGGTGAAAATTCCCGTCATCGGCAATGGCGACATCAACACGCCTGAAGACGCCGAGCGCATGGTCCGCGAAACCGGCTGCGACGCCGTGATGATCGGCCGCGCCGCCGCCACCAATCCCTGGATTTTCCGGCAGATGCAGCAATACGCCGCGAGTGGCCGTTACGACACGCCCACCGAGGCCGAGCGCCATCAGTTACTTTCTGGCTACTATAGGCAAATTAATGCCGCCAACCTGCCCGATGGTATAGGCAAAATGAAGCAGTTCGCTTGCTGGTTCACTCATGGCGTGGGGAACGGCAGCGAGCTTCGTCGAATCGTACATGCGGCGCGAACGCCCAGTGAGGTTGTCGAGAAGGTGGAATCCTTCTTCGAGAGCCGCACCGCCGCGGGACTCGGTCGCTTGTCGGCTGCCCAAAATGTCAGCCGCTCAACGACCGCACAAGATAATGACTGCCCTGTGGCCGAAGACCCAGGCCGCATCGCGAACGCCAGAAAAGAGGACCCCGCCCATGGTCCACTTGACGCAGACCACGCAGACCGTCTCGAAGCAACGCTCGGAGCGTAGAATCGCCGTCCGCCTGCCGCTAAAAGTCCGGGGACGCGACAGCCGCGGCGTGCTGTTTGAAGAAGAAACTTCCAGCGAAAATTTGTGCCGCAGCGGCGCTGCGTTCGTCACGCGTTTCGACGTCGCCATCGGCTCCGACCTCGAAATCCGCATTCCTTTTTCGCACTACGCCTCGCGCCGAACCGAAGCGGACTTCTCCACATCCGGCCGCGTAGTCCACGTCGTCGAAGCTCCCACGCAAGGCGAGCGTCTCGTCGGCGTGCAATTCACCGGCCCGCGCTTCCAGCGCGTCTTCCGCCCCGAAAACGCCGCGTAAAAGCTTCAAATCCTCAGGTGCCGGACGCATGCATATTTTCGGTCACGGCGCTCCGCACGTAAAATTAGCGGCATCGTTCGTGTCGCCGCTGCCTTTGTATTTCGCGACCTGGGGATAAGCGCACAGCAGTCTCGTCATCTTCACCACCGCGGTCGCTCCTTCACCGGCCTGCTTCGTCGCAATCACCGTCGAGGGCGCTGAGCCTTTTTCCACCCACTGTTCTAGCGCCAGATAGATGTTGTGCTGCGGATCGTTCGAAGTGCTGAATCCTATCTGGCCGAAAACGTCGGGTCCGGGCCCGCCGCCGCAGTGCTGCATGCCCGGCACCATGTACAGCCGCAGGAATGAGTCCGCTTCCTGCTTGCCCATTTTATTTTGCACGCTCTCGTAGTAATTAATCGAGTTTAGCGGAGAGATTCCCGAATCATTCCAGCCGTGATAAATAATTAATTTTCCGCCGCGCGATTCGAATGGTTTCAGGTTGGTTTCCGTCGCGTTCAGGACGCTTGCCAATTTTTTGTCGGCCGCCGCGACTGCTTCGTCCAGATTGGCCTTCTTGTAATCCCAGTCGGCTTTGTCGTAGACCATGTCAGAAAAAAATCCGCCGCCGAACACAAAGAGAAGCGCCTTGCCGGGAGCTGGACCGGTGATCCATAACCCCCAGCCGCCTTGTCCGTCTTCGCCTCCGGGCACAAATCCCGGAAAAATCTCTTGCCCCTTCGAGTCGTGCGCTCCTTGATACAGTTTTTTCAGCGTCGTTACCTGCGGCTGCGTCAGGCATGCATTCGAATCAGCTTCTTTGCAAAGCAGAATTGCTGGATCGAAGTGGCACTGTCTCGGATCATTCAGGATCCCGTCGGCGACACCATCTTTCGCGTCGCACGCCGCGTTGACGGCTTTCGCTATCGCGGGGATCTTGCTTGTTGGAATGTAGCTTGCTGGATCGAGCGTCGTAGTCTGCGCATTGTACAGAGCGGTCGAAAGCAGATGCGTCCAGTAATTCGCGGGAGCGCCCGCCAGGATGCCGTCGTAATCCTCGGGATAGCGCTGCGCTTCCATCAATGCTTGCCGGCCGCCATTCGAACAGTTCGCGAAATACGAATGCTGCGGGGCGTCGCCGTAGAATGCCTTCACCGTCGCTTTGCCGACCAACGTCATCTGGTGAATCGCTCGGTACGCGAAGTCGATGATCTTTTCCGGATGCCCGAGCGCCCAACTCGCATCGCCTCCGTTTGCGGCGTGCCCGGTGTCCGTGGCTGCTGAAGCGTAGCCTTGAGCAACGGCCAGCCCCAGCGTGTGGTAATCAAATTCTCCGGCGAACCCGCCGTTCCCCTGGCCGCGGAATTTGCCATTCCATCCACTACTGGGCATCCAGACTTCGATCTTGATGTCGGAATCCGCCGTTGGTTTGGCCACCGCGGTGACGCGGCAAAATGCGGGCAGCCCCTTGTAAAAGTTCGGATCGCCCACCAGCCACGGCGTCGTGTTTGCCGGGGGCGCGAAAGCTCCTGCCGCAACCGTCTGCGCCGACGTGACTTTCGTATCCGGCAAAGCAAGCTGGGCGAGTTGCTCGCAGGATTGCGGCGCAGATTGTGCGCGAGGAACCAGGGCCCCAGTTGCTGCCAAAAACGCCACCATCGCAAATTTGTTCAAGGGAAGCTCCTCTCCGTCTCACATGATCGCCGGCCGGAATCGATCCTATCAACCGGCGCTGCCGGACAACCGACAAAGCCGCCAGGACATCCTAGCCGAAAGCTATTCTCCCCGCCAAACCATTGATTTAGCGGCTCTTTAGATTAATTTCCTTTCACGAATCGAGGGAGCGAGCCAGGAGCGGGCAAACTCACATTCCTTTTTCGCGTCAAACGAGGCACCAGCAAAGAATTTGGTCTCGGATTCCGCGATGGCGAGGGAACTAATTCGGACTTTTGGCGTCTCTTAGTCGAGAGACTTCGAGCGATCCCCGGGGAGGCACAAGCATGTTCTCATTCTGGCAGGATCTCCATTTCGCCGGACGTAACCTCAGGAAAAGCCCCGGCTTTGCGATCGTTGCGATGGTCACGCTTGCGCTGGGCATCGGCGCTTCGACCGCCATCTTCAGTGTTATCGAGAACGTGCTGATGGAGCCTTTCCCCTATCCCGACGCCAAGCACTTCGTCTCCGTGCAAATCCATGACACGGAACAGAACCGGCCCGGCGGCCGGGGCGGCTACAGCGGCCCAGAGTTCCTGGACTACATCGAGCAGAATCACGTGTTTGATCGGGTTATCGGGAATGACCAGGAAGATATTCTGTACACGTATGGCGAAGGCACGGATCGTTTCAGCGGTGGCATGGTTACGCCGGGTACATTCGAGTTTCTAGGCATGCCGGCGCTCGTCGGCCGGGGCATGCAGACCGCGGACTACGAGCCGGGCGCTCCTCCCGTCTTTGTCCTGCGTTACAAGACCTGGGTGAACCGATTCAACGCCGATCCGAGCATTCTGAACAAAACGTTCGTGTTGAACGGCACGGCGCGCACGCTCATCGGCATTATGCCGCCACGGTTTGCTTGGGGGGACGCTGACCTTTGGCTGCCGGAGAAACCCAGCCGCGCGAATACCACGACGCTCATCGGATACAATCGCTACTGGTTTTTTATGGGCCACCTGAAGCCTGGTGTGACTGAGGGCGCGGCTCAAGCCGACCTCGCCATCCTCGCACAGCATCTTTCGACCGTTTATCCGAAGGACTACCCAAAACACTTTAGCGTGGAAGTGCAATCGCTCACGGACCTCGTCGTTGGACGGTTCCGCACGACTCTCTTTATCGTTCTAGCTGCGGTCGGACTGCTCTTGCTGATCGGCTGCGGCAATGTCGCCAATTTGTTGCTGGCGCGGGCCACCACACGTGAAAAGGAGTTTGCCATTCGCGCGGCGCTGGGGGCCGGCCGGTGGAGACTAGTGCGGCAACTGCTGGTCGAAAGCCTCATTCTTGCGGTTGGCGGTGCAGCATTTGGAGCGCTTCTGGCGTGGGGTGGTCTCAAATCGCTAATCGCGCTCATACCCCAGGAAATCATCCCCGCTGAAGCGGCGATTCGGCTGAATCTCACTGTTTTGCTCTTTACGTTGGGAATCTCGATGGCGACTGCTTTAGTTTTCGGCCTCGTGCCGGCCCTGCAGGCGGCGCGGCGCGATCTAAACGACCCACTCCGAGACAGTGGCAAAGGAGTCAGCGGCGGCTTTCGGCACGGACGCTTGCGCGACGCCGTCGTTGTGCTCGAAGTCGCACTATCGCTCACACTTTTGGTCGGAGCGGGGCTTCTGATGCGAAGCTTTGTAGCATTACGCGAAGTTCATCTAGGTTTGCAACCGGATCACATTCTTGTGGCCCGGCTTCCGCTGCCTCAGGACCGCTACAAAACCGCCGAACAAGTTGCAGGCTTTTTCCGTCCACTTCTTCTGCGGCTGAAAGCTATGCCGGGAATTGCGGAGGCGACGGAGACGAGCACCCTACCGCCATACGGAGGAATCCCTTCGGACATCGAAATCCCGGGAAAGACGCACGAGGAAAAATGGACCGCGCTATATCAGCTATGTAGCGAGGGTTATTTCCCCGTGCTGAAGCTGCAATTCCTGATGGGGAGGCCGTTCACGGAGGCGGAAGTGAACGGTGCGAAGAAATTCGCAGTCATTAACCAGACTTTCGCGCACAAATATCTTGGCGCGGAAAATCCCATTGGGCAGCGCGTTCATCTGGTCCATCTCGAGACGGCCCCTGATCCGGTTCATGATTCCTGGTTTGAAATTATCGGCGTCGTGACGGACGCAAAGAACCGCGGCTTGCAGGATCCTCCCGAGCCTGAGGTTTGGGTTCCTTATACGATCACTGGATCTTTCAGCCGGGGGATTCTCGTGCGGACTGCGGGCGAGCCTTTGGCGATGCTGAACGCGGTGCGGCAGGAGATCTGGGCGACGGATCGCAGCGTTGCGCTGACACTTACTGGCACGCTCGAGGGCTACATCAGCCAGTTCTCTTACGCGGGCCCGCGATTCGGATTCTTCTTACTGGGAATTTTCGCCAGTATTGGCTTGATTCTTGTGACCATCGGGGTTTACAGCGTGCTTGCTTACACCGCCGCGCGGCGGACGCACGAAATCGGGATTCGCATGGCTCTCGGCGCGGAGCGTGGCGATGTCCTCAAACTCGTCATAAACATGGGGCTCAAGCTCGTGATATTGGGCGTCGCGATTGGTTTGGCGGCCAGCCTTGGCGTCGCGCGGGTCATCGCCACACAGCTTTGGGGCGTCTCGCCGTACGATCCCGCCACACTCATCGCCGTTCCGCTGCTGCTTCTCATAACCGGCTTGGTCGCGTGTTGGATCCCCGCCCGCCGCGCCGCCCGCGTCGATCCCTTGGTAGCTCTGCGTTACGAGTGAATTTCGGGTGCCGGCCGGTTTTCTGGAGAAAATCATCGCTGCGACTCAAGCGCGTATAATGTAGTAGATAACGTCCCGTCTGTCCCCGGTTTTTATGCGGTAGGTCTTTAGCGATGAAGATACACGGGAGCCCGCTCTTCACGAAAAACGACTAGCCCGTCTAATACCTCATTCCACCGGGCCGTACTGAAGCTGGTTCCCAGCGGGCGAGCTACTACCGATCCGAACTTCCGAAGCTGGTTGAGAGAGATATAGATGGTATCGGAGTCGCGATCCGCCAAAGCTTGTGCCTCCAACGAATCGTCCGGCGCGACGCTTAACTGCTGGGCAGGTTGGCCCGTCATGGCATAGCTACCGGAATATGCCGAGAACCCCAGAGCGAACGCGCGGCTCTTGAATTCCCGTCGTACGTAGAAACCAAACGGAACCAGGCCCTCTTCTCCGGGCACGCCGCTCAAATCCTTTGCTACGTGAACGTTCGCAGCCCAAACGATCACCTTGCTATGAGCCGGGAGCCGCGACAGGAGCCACTGAAAGTTCACATACATCCAATGATCCCGGTCGTTGCGATCAAGAATGCTTTCATCCACACCCTTCGGGACGACCTGCCGGAAGTCCCATGCAAGACGCCTTTTGAGACTTTCGACCATCTCCATGTAGTATTCGCGAAAGGGAGCTGCGCTAGAGGGTGCTTTCGTCAGGCCGGTTTCAATACTGTCCAGGCAGCCTAGAATCAGGGCTTTGTCTTTGGGACCGTACGGGGAATCGTCAGTGTACCGCCACAAGGCGTGCCTTTGGAGAATTGCAAAGCATCGCGCTTTCTCGTCGCCCTGCAGATATTCCACGAGGTCGGATGCCATTTCACGTTGTGCGTAGGTTCCCCTCTGGAGCTGGTCATCAAGGCCTCCGAGGATAACGCGGCCTGCCTTCGCCCGGTCCAGCAAAAACGGAATCAACGGTTGCACTTCGTGAGTGGCCCAGAGCCCGCCGATAGCCGCCGAGATCATCGGTTGGGTTACTTCTTGGCCGGAGTTGAGCTTTTTCTGAATGTTCAGGAAATCGTAGATTCCACTCTCGATGAAGAACGCGTTGTAATGGCACTCGTCAATGAGTCGGCGAACGAGTTCGACTTTGAACTCCAGCGTCTTTCCGAAACCGTGCACCGGCGATTCCCCGAGCAGTGCGACACTCTTGCCGCACAACGCATGCACGACCAGATCGGTATCCTTAGTTTCCGCTGCTGGGCTTGCCGACTGGCCCGCTGCTGGCAGGAACGCAACCCCCATGCAAATCGACAAAGAGACGATATGAAGTAACAAATTCAGCATTCTGAAAGAGAACGCAGCGCACACGGTATCAAAGCGAGGTAGGGACCGACTGGTTTCGGTTGGTTGAAAGCGAGAAAGGCGCATATGCACTCATCTTACCGACAGAATCGGTCGCTTTGGACATTGGGGAACGCGGGGCAGACGGGATGTTAACTGTTTTGTTAGACAGTTCCACAAAGAGAGTTAGCGAGAAAAAGCTCTAGTTTCATCACTTCTTGCTCTTACTGACTCTCGCTCGAGTGCGCGCAGGCGCTTTGCTCTTCAATTTGATCTGATTGTAATCAATGGCGGCGCGGACGAGATTTTTTAGGGCGCGAGCGTTGAACTTGTCGCCTTCGAAAAGGTCGATGGCTCGCCACTGGTTGCCGGCGAGGCCCGCGTTGAAGAGCTTGTCAGGATCCGGAAGGCTCGCCCCGTGGGAAAAGGTAAGCTTCACCTTATCTTTGTGAGCGTTGCCGACCGCGATCATTCCGTCGCGAGACCATACTGGGCTGCCCATCCATTTCCATTCCTCGATGATCTCCCGGTCGGCCTCAAGGATGGTCTTGCGGACGGTAGCGAGGGTTTTGCCACGCCAGTCTCTGAGTGATTCAATCAGTAGGTCAATACGTTCCGATGGATTCATTGGGCTTTTATGCCTCCGTTTTCCTGCGAGTAGACCGATCTCTTCGAAATAAGCCGCCGAACGACGTGGCCTTTCCACATCCACAATCCCGAGAGGACGAGTACAGGAACGAAAACAAACCGAACAGTGTGGGCATAGTATTGAGTATCCGAAGGTGAATCATATATGTAACCGATCATCGGAATGCCACAGATGATATGAATCCAGCGAAAATTCGACCGTTTGGTGGATTCTTTCATGATTGATTGTCCTCCATTTACTTACGACTTTTGAGCCGCCTGAGGCGGCCAGTTGGGCGATTCGATTCCGAATTGCTTGGCGTACTCCGCGTTCAGCCGCTGCCAGCCGCCGAACTTCATCGCATCGGGGCCAACCATGCGTCCAATGGGAGTTCCGCTGAGAAGGTGATCCAGCACATCGAAACAAATGTGCCAGCCCGCCGCGCCCATGGCGATGAAGCGATGACCGATGTTGGTCCACAGCGTCAGGCGCGTGCCGCCACCAAGGGCTTCGAGTTCCCAGCGCATCTCGAAGCCACCCCAATTGTACTCAAGCGCCTTGGGAGGGTCGGCTCGCGTCACGGTTGTTTCGGTGACACGCGACGTGGGTGCTCCCACGGTGGTGAGCTTCACCGTGGCTCCTACGGTGCCGAGGCTCGCGTCGGCGTCGAAGGGCGCCCACTCACGCAGATGCGCTGGGTCGGTAAGCGCCTGCCAGACTTTTTCCGGCGGGTGGCGCAGCTCTCTGACGAGAACGAGCGTCCACTTCTCCCCGTCCTTTATTATCTGCGCGCCGCTGGCCGGACCCGGTGTGTACTCCTCGAGATCGCCCATTTTCTTCTCCTTGCCGTACTGCGCCGCTCAATCCGCGAGACCATGCTGGTGACCGGGCGCCCTACCACTTCGCAAGTTGCGTCAGCTGAACAAGATTGCCGCAAGTGTCCTTCAGCATCGCAATGGTCGAACCGGTCACGTCGGTAGGCGGCATCGTAAACTCGGCGCCGCGGCCCTTGATTTTCTCGCAGTCGCCCTTGATGTCGTCGGTGAAGAACATGATCGCGGGCTGATTCTGTTGAAAGATCGCTTGCTGATATGCTTTGGCAGCGGGGTTGTTGTTCAGCGCCAGCTGCAGCTCAACGCCGTTCGGATCCTCGGCCGAAGCCACCGTCAGCCAGCGATAGGGGCCCTGGCTGAAGTCGTTTTTCTTGGTGAAGCCTAGTGTCTCCGTATAAAAGCGCAAGGCTTTGTCCTGATCGTCTACATATAAGGTGGTCACTTTGATTTTCATTTCGTTTCTCCTTTGTTATTTCCGCGGTTTGCGCCGCGGCGATTTCTCTTTGCCTTCTTTTTCGCCGGTGTAGCTCCCGCTGGTGTTAAAGGATCCATGCGGTCGAGGTGGCGTTCGAGAGCATCCACGTGATCCGACCAGAACCGGCGGAACTGAGCCAGCCACTCATCCATCTGCTGAAATGGTTCAGGCCGCAGCCGGTAAAGACGGCGCTGTGCGTCCACGGTGGACTCCACGAAACCGGCGTCGCGCAGCACGCGAAGGTGCTTTGACACAGTCGGCTGCGTCATACGAAGCCGGCGCTCGATCTCTCCAACCGACCGTTGGGACGAGACTAGGAGGCTCAGTATGGCGCGGCGGTTCGGCTCCGCAATGATTTCGAATACGGATTCCATGCTGATTGTATACGCTACGGAGCATATACGTGTCAAGGCATATTTTAGGCTGCGACCAGGCCGCGGTTTCCGCCCGCGGGCGGGAATGCGCCGTCCGATGCGTTTCTAGCGGGTGGGATGGGCTTGCGGGGTAGGCGCCTTCATCAATTCCACAAACATCTTGTTAAATCTTGCCAGATCCAAATCCATCTGGATTTCGACCAGTTGCGCGCCAAGCTTCGGGTTGTCTTTGTCTACCCACGTCAGTGTGTTTCCGTAGGCGGCGCCATGGTCGATGTCTACACTCATGTAGCGTTTTTCCGTTTTGGTGATCAGCGTCGGGTCGATCCACGCGGCGGCGGCCAGTTCATCCCACATATAGGAACCGCCCTGGTCTGCCATAAAGAACTTCACCACGTATTGCGCGGCGGCGCCGTTGCTCTTCTTGATTTCGGCGATCATTGCATCGGTGATTCTGGTTTTGACGGAGATGTCTACCGGTGTGCAGACGATCTTCTTCCACGGCGCCTGTAAAACGCTCTTCGCGGCCTCTGGATCGAACCAGAAATTAAATTCGTGTCGTGGGCTGCTGATGAACTCCGGATCGTCCGTCTGCGGGCTCAAGCTTCCGCCCATAAAAACCAGGCCCTCGGCCAGCTCGGCAAAATGTGGATCGATGGCGTTGGCGAGGGCCAGGTTCGTCATGGGGCCGCCTTCGTAGATGGTTACGTGATGCGGATATTTGTGGACCATGCGGATCAGGAAATGAGCGGCGTCTTCATCGGCGGGGCGGGTGGTGGGTTGGCCTTCCGGCAGCGGCGGAATGACGTCATGTTCGTGCCACCAGCGATCATCCCAGGCGCCGGCAAAGGCGACTTTTCCATACCGCGCCTGCCATAAAAGGGCTTCCTTACGGCGATGCACGAGCGGAAATACGGCTCCGGGTACGACCGGAATATCGGTGCGGCCGATGAGCTCCAGCAGTCGCAGAGTATGCACGACCTCTTCGTCGCGCCATTGGTTTCCGCTGACGACGGTTATGCCCAACACTTCCACCTGTGGAGATTGAATTAAAGTTAACAGCGTTTGCATATTGCTGCCGCCGGGTCCGGAACAGTCCTGATTGATGACGACTTTCCGAGGTTGCTGCGCGAATGCCGGGCAGCCGGTAATCAGCAATAATGAAACGAATAGCTGGAGTCTTAGATTCCTCATCAAAAACCTCTTTGGGTGTTCGTAGTCTCCAAACAATCTATCCATTTAACTTGCGGAGATTCGGTCCATTTCAATACATCCAACCCGCATCGGTCGCTAAACTCGCGGTCGATGCTTGATCCCACCGCAACCTTTATCGCATTGACATCCCATTGACCAGCGGAAATTCGCAACCTTCGGAGTGCAAGGTGACAGACGGAAGAATCGCGAGGCCAGCTTCGGTCAGCCTAAAGGTTCTGGTGGATGCCGTATGGGATAATTTTGCTTGACATATGCTCATATGGGAATGTATAGTTGCACCCATGCCACGAGCCGCCACAACTTCCGATGCCTTCAATGCTGTCGCCGAACCGCGCCGGCGAGACATCCTGAACTATCTGGCGTTGCAGGAGCGCCCGGTGGGGGAGATCGTGGAGAGCTTGGGCCTGGAGCAGCCCTCGGTCTCGAAGCATCTGCGCGTGCTACGGGATGTTGGCCTCGTCCACGTGCGCCGCGACGGACGGCGGATGCTGTATCGCACGAACGCGGATGGGATCCGGCCTCTCCATGAATGGACGCGCACTTTCGAACGTTTTTGGAAGAATCAGTTGCGACGCATCAAAGAAAGCGCAGAGGAAAAGTTGGACAGAGTTAAGCCCGACGTAAATTCAAGGAGGAATCATGATTTCAACGGCAACAAGAATTGAGGATTTGACTCTGAGCATTACTGAGGAAATCCATGTGCGCGCGCCACTGGAGATAACGTTTGCGGCGCTACTCGAACAGCTCGGTCCTCACAATCAAGTGGCCGAGGACAGGCCTCTGCCGATGAAGCTCGAGGCGTGGCCCGGAGGAAGGTGGTACCGCGACCTCGGCGATAACAATGGCCACTTCTGGGGACACGTGCAAGCAATCAAGCGGCCGACACTGCTGGAAATCAGCGGGCCGCTTTTGATGTCTTATCCGGTTGCTAACAATATCCAATACCGCTTGAGCGAAGTGGCAGGCGGAACGCTAATCAAATTCCGTCACACGGCTCTCGGGTTGATTCGAGAGGATGACAGGCACGTGTCGTCGGGCTGGAGCTATACCCACGCTCGACTGAAGGAACGAGTTGAGGCCCTTGGCGTAGCAAGGGCCGCTATTTAGTGAATTTGGTTTCAGTGTTTCCAATCAAAAGGAGAATTGCTATGTCACTCGCACAGTCGATGCTTGCGGAGTTTGAGGCGCAGATCCCTATCACCCGCAAGTTTCTTGAACGCCTGCCGGAGGATAAGTTGACGTGGAAGCCGCATCAGAAATCGATGTCGGCCGGGCAGCTCGCTCTGCATATCGCCCGCGTGCCGGGAGGTGCCGTCCGGTTCGTACAGCAGAACCCGGCGCAAGCGCCTGATTTCAAAAACGTGCCACAACCATCCGGCCTCAAAGAAATCATCGATACATTTGAAGAGAGCATCGCGGTGGTCGGAGACGTGTTGCCCAAGTTTGGCGATGCCAGCTTGCAGGAGACTTGGCGCATGCTCCGAGACGATAGGGAACTGTTGGCGATACCGCGAGCGCAGTTCTTGCGGGACATCATGCTCAATCACTGGTATCAGCACCGGGGCCAGTTTAGCGTCTACTTGCGCCTTCTCAACGTGGCAGTGCCGGCAAGTTTCGGACCCAGCGCGGATGAACTGCCGAGTTTTCTGCCGCAGAAGAAATCAGCTTAGAACCACGCAGAGGCACATGCAGCACAGACTTTGGTCAGCATGGCTCGACTGTTGGAATGACCGAGCACCGAAGTGCGTGACTAGTCGCATCGAGGGACGCCGGCGCTACGGTACGATGACCGGTTTGTCTTTTGGCATTGCGTCGAGCGTGGCTTTGTCCAGATTCAAATGCGCTGCAACCAGTTCCGGCGGGGTGTGCGACAGCCATTCGGACAGCGCCAGGTCCTGGTAGTAGCTGCTCTTGAACATTTCCAGGAATTTCAGGTCCGTGGTGCCGGTGTTCTCGACGTAATGCGGGAGTGTCTTTTGGATGTAGCCGACGTCGCCCATTTCGAAATCCATGGTTCTCGCGCGTCCGCCCGTCGTGAAAACCGTCATGCGCGCCTTTCCGCTGATGTAGAACTGCCACTCGTCCGCGTTCGGATGCCAGTGCAATTCGCGCATCCCTCCGGGCCGCACCGTGACGATGGCCGCGGCGACCGTAGTCGAAATCTTGAAGCTGCTGGAATCGATCACGCGCACTTCGCCATTCTTGAGCTTGGTCGGCGCTGGATGCTGAGTCGTTCGAAACGCAAAATCGATCGGCGAAGGCCCAAGCGCTCCGGCCGCAATGCGCTGATCCTCCGCAAGGGGTCCGGGAACTTCGGCCTGGAAAATAAACTTTTCTCTCTTCGGCATCTTTGCCAAAGCCGCCTGCGCCACGCCGAAGTTTTTGGCCACCACGTCGGGGGGAGTATGCGCCATCCAGTCTGTCAGCAGCACTGTCTCGTACTCGGAAAAGTTTCCGTCGTCGAATACCAGCATGAACTCCGCCCCGTCTGGCGCAAGACCTTGTATCGAATGCGGAATTCCCGGAGGGAAGTACCACAGATCGCCGTCCTTGACGTCCGCCACGAAGCTCTTGCCGTCAAAGTCGACGCATGTGATCCGCGCGCTTCCGTAAAGCATGTAGGCCCACTCGGCCGCGGTGTGCCAATGGAGTTCGCGGACGCCGCCGGCAGTCAGCCGCATGTCTACGCCCGCGAGCGACTTGGAAACGGCCAGCTCGCGTATCGTAACTTCGCGCGACCACCCGCCTTCTTGAAAGCGTTTGTGCGCGAACGAGAACGGGTACTTGAACGTTTGCACTCCGCCGGCGTCCGTTGGGAGGGGATGGCTCGAATCCGGATTCGCGGCGTCGAGCGCGGCGTTGGTCGGCCCCGGATCGCTCGCGCTTCGGTCTCCCTTGGGATACTGCGCCGAAGTCTGCTCCTGTCCCTCAGCGCGGTCTGGCCCTAGCACACTGGCCGCCGCAAGTGCCGCCGAGCTCACTCCCAAAAATCCGCGCCTGCTCAATAAGTCTTTCCCCGTTTCGCGAGCCATATTCCTCACCTTCATCAAGTTTGGCCGGGTCCCGTACACCGTTCCCAGCCCGGTTACCCTACACCCAACCGTAACGGGCCGCAACGCGGCCGGTCAGGTTTGACGCACGCAACCCCCATTGCTATATTCCCGCGTATATTCTGTCGCTGTAAAATTGACAATTGGCCTTTCTTTTCTGGAACGAAATTCGTGCAGCCCATCACCAGAAGACTTGCCATAAAGCGCCTGCTCTCGGCCTCCGCTCTCGCCATGCCGTTCTCCGGCTGCCACTCCCTCGGTCAGCCTTTGGCAGCGGAAGAAATCTCTCCGTCCGAGCGCCAGCACATGGCCGATGTGGCCACTGCTTTCATGAGCAAGTTCGATGTACCCGGCCTCTCTGTCGCGATCGCTCGTGATGGCCGCCTCGCGTATGAAAACCCCTTTGGAGAGTCCAACCGTCAGTCTCACGAACGCTTGACCGTCTCAAACCTCTTCCGCATTGCCAGCCTCAGTAAACCAATTACCGCCGCGGCCATCTTCACGCTCATTGAGCGCGACAAACTTCGCCAGCACGACCAGGTGTTTGGCCCCGGCGCGGTTCTCGGCACAAAATTTGGCAAACCTCCTTATAAAAAATGGGTCGAAGAAATCACCATCGACCATCTTCTTACGCACACCTGCGGCGGTTGGAAGAACTCGATCGATGATCCCATGTTTGAGAATCTCGCGATGGACCACGCCCAGCTCATTGCCTGGACGCTCGAAACCAAGCCGCTCAAAAATCCTCCTGGCACGCATTTCGCGTACTCGAACTTCGGCTACTGTGTTCTGGGCCGTGTGATCGAGCAAATCACTGGCCGGCCTTACAGTGACTTCGTTCACGAGGAGATTCTTGGCCGCTGCGGCGTAGGTGACATGCGCATCTCCGGCAACACGCTCTTGGAGGGTGCGCCGGAAGAAGTGATCTATTACGATCAAAACGGTGAGAATCCTTACGACATGAATGTCACGCGCATGGACTCACACGGCGGCTGGCTGGCGACTCCACGGGATCTGGTGCTCTTTTTGAATCACGTCGACGGCTTCAAATCCACGCCCAACATTCTCAAGCCTGAAACGATTAAATCGATGACCACCCCGAATCCCGTCAACTCCGGCTACGCGCGGGGCTGGGCCGTTAACAGCGCGAATAATTGGTGGCACAGCGGCAGTCTTCCCGGAACGACGACCATTATGGTCCGCACGGCTTCTGGCTTTTGCTGGGCGGCGCTCACGAACACCCGTAGGACCGGCCAGCCGGACATCGGGCTCGCTCTCGACAACATGGTTTGGGATATGACGCACAAAGTTACGGCCTGGAAGCTTTGAGACTTCGCTAACGCGGATGCTTCCGGTCGTTCATAATTCGGACGGCTGCACCACGCAAAGCCCGCTCGGCTCAATAGGCGTCTCTTCTGTGACGGAAAGAGTGGAGCACAACTTCGTTTCCGAACACATCGTAGCGCAAGCGATATTCTCGCCACCGGACGCGCCACTGTCCTTCGCCGGGTTTCAGGCCTTCGAGTTTTTTGATGGGATGTTGTCCAGTTCGCCCGTGCGGGTCTTCCACGAGGATGGCAATCAATTCCTCGAGGGCTTCAAGTAGTTTGGCGTTTCTTTGGGATAGCTTTCGAAACTCACGTTCAAACGATGGCGTGGTGACTACACGAAAAGTGCCCTTCATTCGCCAGGCTCACTTTTTCGGTCGGGAACCCTTTTTTCGTAACACTGCTAGGAATGCTTTGGCGCTCCGGCTCTTTCCCTGACGGTATTCCTGATTGCTCTTGCGAATTTCGGCTTTCAGGCCCGGCTCCTGTATTTCCAGGTAGTCTTCCAGTTCGTCTGCGCTCAGGATGCCGGCAACGGGAATTCCATCCTTCTCCAGAATGAAATATTCCCTGTTCACGTGCGCGCGGCGGGCCACTTGCCCCAGATTGATGCGAGCCTTAGTAATAGGGATGCGGCGTACGATTCGAGCCATGGCTTTCAGTCTAGAAGACGGCTCAAGATCAATCAAGGTTAATCAATGCTTGCGCCGGTCACGAGTCACTATTTTCGGGTTCACGCGCGGTGACCAGTTTGTCGTAGGCTTCGCGGCGTGTGAGGCCGCGTTCTTTGGCTGCGAGCTTGAGGGCTTCCTTGCGGTCGAGTTTGGCTTGGTGAATGAGTTCTTCGACGCGCTCGGCGAGGCTCTGCATGGAGTTGGCGGGAGTACGCGCGTCGGCGGGATCTTCGGCGCCGATGAGGAGAGTGATCTCGCCTTTGGCCGGCCGGTCTTTGAGGGACGCGAAAAGTTCAGAGAGTTTGCCGCGGCGAAATTCTTCGTGGAGCTTGGTGACTTCGCGGGCGATGCAGGCGGTGCGGTTGCCGAGAACTTCGCGGGCGTCGGCAACGCACTCGGCTATGCGATGCGGTGCTTCGTAAAGAATGATCGTGCGATCCTCGATGCGTAGACGTTCGAGGGCGCGGCGCCGTTCGCCGCTACGGTTGGGGAGAAAGCCGACGAAGAGAAATTCTTCATTGGGCAGGCCACTAGCGGCCAGCGAAGCTAGAAGCGCCGATGGTCCTGGGACGGGAACGACAGGGACGTGATGGCGCAGACAGAGCGTGACCAGGCGATGGCCGGGATCGGAAACCAGAGGCATGCCGGCGTCGCTAACGAGCGCGATTTTTGCGCCTTGTTCGAGAGAGATTAGCAGTTCGGGCGCGCGCGTCATTTCGTTGTGCTCGTGGTAGCTGATGAGGGGCTTGCGAATTTCGTAGTGGTTGAGGAGCTTCTGCGTGTGGCGCGTGTCTTCGCAGGCGATCTGGTCGACCTCTTTCAGGATGCGCAGGGCGCGCAGGGTCATGTCTTCCAGATTGCCGATAGGCGTGCCGACGAGGTATAAGCAGCCCAGTGCTGTCTGCGTCTTGCTTGCTGGGGCTGCGCTCATGCATCTGAGTCTAGCACGCGCTGCGGAGACAAATTGTGCTGCATGCTATACTTTTTTGTTTGGAGATAGAGCGGAGGGAGTAGCTGTGCCACTGTATGAATATGAGTGCCTGAAGTGCGGGCGCCACACGGACAAAATCGAGCCGGTTGCCGGCCCGCATCTGAAGAAGTGTCCGCATTGCGGCGGGAAAGTGGAATCGGTGATCACCGCGCCCGCGATTAAATTCAAAGGCTCGGGCTGGTACGTCACGGACTACGCGGGAAAATCCCCGGACGGCGGAAGTAAAGAAAGTAAGCCCGCGACGGAAGGTAAAGAGAGCGGCGGCAAGGATGCTGGCGCGAAAGATTCGAAAGAGGGCGGAAACCAGGAAGCCGCAGGCAAAGATTCGTCGACGAAGGAAACGAGTTCCAAGGAAAGTTCCTCAAAAGAAAAGAAGCCCGCGAAGAAAAAATAAGCCGAGCGAGGAAATGCATGGCTGATACACCACAACCAACGAACTCGATACGCAGAGTTCGCAAGGCCGTTCTGCCGGCGGCGGGACTTGGCACGCGCTTTTTGCCCGCAACCAAAGCGCAACCCAAAGAGATGTTGACGGTTGTGGATAAGCCGCAGATTCAGTACGTGGTGGAAGAGTGCGTGGCCTCGGGAATCGAACACATCATCATTGTGACGGGGAAGGGAAAGAACTCGATTGAAGATCACTTCGACCATGCGCCAACGCTTGAGCGCTTCCTGGAAGAAAAAGGGAAGAAGGATCAAGCCGCAATGGTCAGGCGAATTAGCGACATGGTCCAGGTGAGTTACACGCGGCAAAAGGAGCCGCTTGGCCTCGGACATGCCGTGCTGGTCGCAAAGGATCTCGTGGGCGACGAGCCCTTCGCGGTTTTGCTGGGAGATGTGTTGATTCCGGGAGAAAATCCCGCTACGAAACAACTCATCGAAGTGTTTGCGGCGACTGGCGTTGGCGCGATTGCGGTGGAAGAAGTTCCGCGGGAGAAAACGCATCTTTACGGCATCGTTGATGGAGAGGCCGCTCCGGAAGCGCCGTTCGGCGCGCGGCTTTTGAGGATTCGCGACCTCGTGGAAAAGCCGAAACCAGAGAACGCTCCATCCAACCTGGCGATCACAGGACGCTATGTTTTGCCGCCGCAGATTTTCGATTGCCTGGAACGCACCAAACCAGGAGCCGGAAACGAAATTCAGTTAACCGACGCACTCCGTATCCTGGCGCACGAGCAAGGACTATGGGCCTTCATTTATGAAGGCGTATCGTACGATGCGGGCGATAAACTTGGATTTCTGAAAGCGACCGTCGAAATCGCTTTGCTGAACGCGGAGTTGGGCGTCCCCTTCCGCGAATACTTGAAGAATTTGAAACTTTAGTTTTGTTCAGTGAGTGCCTGAAAATGACGCGCATTTTGGGTATTGAATCTTCGTGCGATGAGACTGCGGCAGCCGTGGTGGCTGACGGGCGTGAGATTTTGTCCAGCGTGGTGGCGTCGCAGATCGATATTCATCGCAAGTATGGCGGCGTGGTGCCAGAGTTGGCGTCGCGCGAGCATTTGCGGCAGATCGTGCCTGTTGTGCGCGAAGCGCTGGCGCAGGCTGGGATGAAGCTTGCCGATGTCGATGCGATTGGAGTGACGCAGGGGCCGGGGCTTGTGGGAGCGCTGCTCGTTGGCATCACGTATGGCAAAACCTTGGCGGCGGCGCTAGGGAAGCCGCTCGTGCCAGTGAACCATTTGGCGGGGCACGTGCACGCGGTTTTCCTGGAGGCGTTCAAGTCGAAACGCACCGCGGAATTGCCTGCGGTCTGCTTGATTGTTTCTGGCGGACATACGGTTTTGTATGAAGTGAAGGCTGGTGATTCGAACGGGTCAGATTCCAGCGAACTCTTGCGCTATCGAAAAATTGGTCAGACGCGCGATGATGCGGCAGGTGAAGCGTACGACAAAGTCGCGAAGCTGCTGGGGCTGGGTTACCCGGGAGGGCCGATTCTGGATCGCTTGGCGGCGGTTTCGAATGGAGCGCCTGCGCCGGTGAAATTTGGTCCGACGAAGACGCGAGGGAACCCGCTGGATTTCAGTTTCAGCGGTCTGAAGACGGCGGTTCTCTATCATGTGCGCGAGCATCCGGAATATTCTGCTGAGATTCGAACCCGCGAAGAAGCCCTGTTGCGCGGGGAGCGGAAATTCGAGCAATTGCTGCCGCTGTGTTCGCCGCAGACGCTGGCGCTAGTCCGCGAGTTTCAAAACGCGATAGTGCGCGATTTGGTGGAGCGCACAATGATGGCCGCGGAAGAGCTGGCCGTGGGAAGCGTGCTGGTCTCCGGCGGAGTGGCGGCGAACAGCCAGTTGCGGGCCACGTTCGAAGAGCGTGGAAAGGCCAAGGGAATTGACGTGTTCTTTCCGAGCCGCGCGCTTTCGACGGACAACGCCGCGATGATCGCCGCCGCGGCATACGAGCGATTTCGAGCAGGCGTATTTGGCGATGCATTGCTCAATGCAGATCCGAGCTTGATTCTGGCCTGAGGTTTTGCCGGATGAGAACGTGAAAGCTGTTGGGGCTCGCCCACGCTTTGCGAGCTCTATGGTAGGATGCCTCTGCGTTAAGGACGCATCCGGTCCGCGGAAAGGGTAGAAGCCCACCTGATTTGAATCGAGTGTTGCGAACCTTCTTTCGGCCCGATGTGCGGACCGCGGGCGATTTGATGAAAGGAGGTCGCTATGCCGACCCATTCCGAGGACGCCTCGCGTCCGCTCCCTGAACGTCCCAATCTCCGCCATTTGAAAGATCAAGCCAAGGATCTGCTAAAGGCCGGCGAAGCTGAATCGCTCACCGCCGCGCAGTTCAAAATCGCGAGGCTTTATGGTTTTGCGAACTGGCCAAAGTTGAAGGAGCACGTGGATTCGCTCGAGAAAATTGGGCAGCTTAAGTTAGCGATTGATAGCAATGACTTCGAGCGAGTGAATAGCCTCATGACGCGCAATCCTGAATTGCATCGAGCGCCGCTTGGATATAACAAGAATGGGCCGCTCACCTGGGTTGCAGAGTGCCGCGTGCCGTGGGAGCCACCTGGTCCAGCGAGATTGGCGATGGCCGAATGGATGATCGCGCACGGCTCGGACGTGCATCAGGGCGGCGACGGGCCGTTGATGAGAGCGGCCCTGTTTGGGCACCGCATTCCGATGATGGAATTGCTTCTTGCGCGCGGAGCGAACGTGAATGCGGAATGGAACGGATACTTCCCGATTATTTTCGCGCCGTGCGAGACGGTGCAGCCTGAGGCAATCAAGTGGCTGCTGGAGCACGGAGCGAATCCGAATTGCGCGCGAGCGGAGCGAAAGTATCCGGGGACGGCGCTGGACTATGTCATCGGCACGTACGGGCGTTCGGCGGAGCTCGGCGAGTGCATGGACCTCCTCATCCAGGCGGGCGGCGTCACGAAGTACAAGGTGCCGCCCGTGCTGGACTTGCTCCGTGGGCGCCTCGATCTTCTAGCGGAACACCTTGATGCGGAGCCCAACCTGGTGCATCAACGATTCCCTGAGCTGGATTTCGGCAGTACAGGAGCTCGACTCCTCATGTTGCGGGGAGCGATGCTGCTGCATGTGGCGGCGGAGTACGGCAATCTGGAGGCTGCGAAGCTACTGTTGGAGCGGGGGGCGGACGTTAATGCGCGCGCGGCTGTGGATGAGGCTAGCGTCGGCGGACAGACGCCCATCTTCCACGCGGTGACACAGTTCTATGATGGCGGACTGCCGATGACGCAGTTCTTAGTGGAGCGTGGTGCGGACTTGTCGCTGCGCGTGAAACTCCCCGGCCACTACGAGCGCCCGGGCGAAGTTGTCGAATGCACGCCGCTTGGCTACGCGATGCAGTTTCCGGGGCATGAGCACAAGAATGAGCTTAAGACAGTTACATTTTTGCGAGAGCACGGCGCGAGAGAATGATTCGGGAACGCCATGTTTCTAGGTTCACATAGGCCGGTGAATGTGAATCATTTCAGAGACCGTTCCTCAGAGACGATTTCTCCAGTACCCGGGACGCCGATGCCCGTGTGCCACAGCAAGGACTTGGATAGAAAAAGGAAGTTCTCGATAGACAACGGCAAATGGGAATCCTCGCAGAACGAATTTGCGAGTGCCGTGATCGCCTGCAGGCCAGCGATGCGGGGCCTCGGCGATTCTCGCGAAGGCGCTGCCGAGATCTGATAAGAATTTCGCGGCGGCCGTTTCGGTCCGCTCCAAGTACCAATCGAAGGCAGCATCGAGTTCGAGACTAGCTGCTTCGTGGAACTCAACTTTCTTGTTTGCCATTGGAAAGCTTGGATGCGAGCCGGCCGCGCACCTCTTCCCACGGAACGGTTTTTGCTCGTCCAGAGTCCAGATCGGAAATGCGTTGGGCGATCTCTTGGTCCCAAGCGCTCGCGGCGCCTTCGTCCACGGTTGGGTCGAGGCTGTCAATCAAGGAGCATGCCAGCTCGGCTCGCTCTTCCTCGGACAGAGTCAGCGCCTTTTCCAATAGGTTGGAAGCCTGTTCGGTCACGGCACCATTATACATCCGGCTGAGCGGAACACGGACTCAGAGTGCATGCGGTATACTTCTGCCGCGATGGGAGCTTCTGCAAGCCGCGCGGTGCGTTTTCAGGTCGCCAGCGATCAGGCGTTGATTGTTTATTTCGACCCGACAGCCACAACCAGCGAAGCTAAAGCCCCGCCTCTACAAAATCAAATCACAATGGAAAGCCATGAACGGGTGCGCAGGCTCTTGCGTTTGCTGGAGTTGGAGCCGATTGCCGGCATGCGAAATCTGCATCCCGCGTATTGTTCTTTGCTGATCAAATTTTATCCTTTGAAGTTGCGTCACTCTGAATTGGAAGAGATTTTGTACGGCTACATCGCGCGCATGGAGAAAGCGGCACTGCCGGAACCCCGCTTGGTCGAGATACCAGTGTGTTATGGCGGGGAGTATGGCCCTGACCTAAAGGATGTGGCGGAGTTGCATGAGTTGAGCCAAGACACGGCCATCGAGTTGCACTCCTCGACCGATTACATCGTTTATTTTTTGGGATTCGCGCCGGGCTTTGCGTATCTCGGGGAACTGCCGGAAGCGTTGGTAACGCCGCGTTTGGCGACGCCTCGGCGTAGCGTGCCAGCGGGGAGCGTGGGAATCGCGGGCAGCCAGACGGGTGTGTATCCGATCGCCACACCTGGCGGGTGGAGACTGCTCGGGCGTACGCCGCTGAAGATGTTCCAGCCGGATCGGTCCGAAATGAGTTTGCTCTCGATTGGTGATCGCGTGCGGTTTGTACCGATTTCGCGGGAGCGATTCTCAAAGCTTCAGTTGGAGAACGCATGAGCCTCATTGAGGTGCGGGCTCCTGGATTGTTAACGACAGTGCAGGATTCGGGGCGAGAGGGTTTTGGGCCCATGGGCGTTTCGCCTTCGGGAGCGGCGGATCCGGTTGCTTTGCGGATCGGGAATCGATTGGTCGGGAATCCGGAAGGCGCGGCGGGCTTGGAAATGACTCTGCTCGGTGGGATGTTTGTGTTTCCAGAGCGGGCCGAGATCGCCTTGATGGGAGCTGACTTCAGCGCAACGCTCGACGATCACAGTGTCGAGATGTGGAGCTCCCTCGAGGTTCGCCCCGGGCAGACTTTGCGAACGGGGCCGACGCGGGCTGGTGCGCGGTGTTATTTGTGCGTGCGCGGCGGGATCGACGTGAAATTATTTTTGGGAAGTGCGTCAACACATTTGTTGAGCGGCCTTGGCGGTTTTGAAGGTCGAGCATTGCGTAAGGGAGATGTGTTGCGGATTGGAACAGCGACCGGGAGTTTTCGGACATTTCGGAAAAGGAGGGTCGCTGCAAAAGCAATCGCGCAGCTGCAACCTCGAAAAGTCTTGCGGGTGACTGCGGGGCCGCAGGCCGATTGGTTTTCGGAAGAGGCGCGGAAAATATTTTATACGGAGACGTATCGCGTGTCGGAAGAATCGAACCGCATGGGGTTGCGCCTGCAGGGACCGGCAATTACATCGGCGGCCGGAGGCGAGATGCTTTCCGAAGGGGTTTGCCTGGGAGCGGTGCAGATTCCGTCATCCGGCTTGCCGATTATTTTGTTTGTGGAACAACAGACCACCGGCGGCTATCCGAAAATTGCGAATGTGATTTCCGCGGATTTCAGCAGCTTGGGACAGCTGCGGCCGCGCGATGAAGTCCGATTCGAATTGGTGGAAATCGAAACGGCGCGGGCTCTCTTGGCGGAGCAGGAAAAATTGCTCGCATCGAAGGAGTTGATTCTGGAATGAAGAGCCGTCCGTTACAGATCGATTTGAATTGTGACATGGGCGAGATCCCCGAAGCGATCGCCGATGGCACGCAGGAAGCACTGATGCGATCGATTACCTCGGCGAACGTCGCGTGCGGCGGCCACGCTGGCGATGAACAGACGATGCGCGCGACGATTCAGCAGGCGCTGCGAGCTGGTGTGGCGATCGGAGCGCATCCCGGCTACCCGGACCGCGAAAACTTCGGCAGGCTAGAGTTGAAGATGGCGCCCAAGGAAGTTGCCGAGTCCGTGTTCCAACAGGTGCGAGCGCTGGCGCAAGTCGCGGAAAGCTGCGGAGCGCCGGTAGTGCACGTGAAACCGCACGGGGCGCTCTACAACCAAGCGGTGCGAAACCGCGAGCTCGCGAGCGCGATCGCTGAGGGTGTCGCCCGATGGAGGCGTGACGTGGTACTTGTCGGGCTGGCGGGGTCGCCGATGCTGGAGGTGTTTCGCGAAGCCGGATTTACCGTGGCCGCGGAGGCGTTCGCAGATAGGCGCTACGAGCCGGACGGGACTCTGCGATCGAGAAAATTTGATGATGCCCTGATTCGCGATCCTAAAGAAGCCGGACGGCAGGCATTGGGAATGGTCGAACGAGAGGTTGTCACCACGAGCGATGGTAGCGAGGTCGCCGTGGCCGCGCAGACGATTTGCATCCATGGAGATACGCCGGGGGCCACCGCGATTGCCGCCGAAGTGGCTCGGACTTTGCGGCAAGCCGGCGTGACGCTCATCAGGCTGGCCGGAAGTTAGAGAGAGTCGGAAGAAGAACGAATAAGAGAAGAGTTAAACGCGAGACGCGCAGAGCCCCGGCGGTTAGCCGAGGAGGAAGACCTTACTGGCGAAATGGCGTCAAGGCCGACGGCAATCGTTACCGTTCAAGTTGCAAATCACCAGCTTTCCAGACTCGTCTTGCAGAACGCGGTATTGCAGCTTCAGCGTGGGAACCTTAACAGCTCTGTAGGAGCGGGCGACGTCCCCGAGAGGCGGAGTGGCGTTTCCTTGCTCGGCCCTTTCAGCGGCCGCAAGTTGTTGCTGGCCCAGTCTTACGGCATCGTCATAATTCATATAGGTTGAAGGAACGAAAGGCCCGTCGTTTTGCGTATACCCGACGGAAAAGCTTCGCGGATCTTCGTAGCGAACTGGCCTGCCGCTGTAGCCGAAGTTGCTCGATCCCCATTCACCGCCCCATCCACCTTGGCCGTACCCTAAGCCACCACTGCTCCCGCCCCCCATTAAGGGCATGTGAGAATGCTGCGCTTGCGCGGAAGTGGCGAAGAGGAGAAGGACGGCGAAGAGGAGACTGAGTTTCATGGCTAACTCCCGAGCTTGCCCTCCATAGTATACAAAGGAGAGCTCGCTGAGAATCCGTGAAGGGGCAGCGGGGGACTCTGCTATCGCCTCTGAACATTCGACGAAATTGCGAAATGCGACGTTTCATTCATTTCGTGCACATAGACTCGCAACTGGTTTGCGGGTGAAGGGTGAGGAGGGAACTAGACGTAGAGACATCCAGGGCGATTAGAGGATAGGGCGGCTCGAGCAGCGTTTAGAAAAGAAAAAGCGGGCAACCGTAGTTGCCCGCCGGAAATTAAAAACGCGCCCTGTGTGCGGCGCGTAAGCTATTCGAATTTTTCGGTCATTACCGGGAACTGGAGCTTGGCTTTGGCGAGAGACTTTACGACGATCGCTTCCGCGCTCTCGGAAGTGGTGTTACGGGCGGTGGCCATTTCGCTGACGAGAAGATACTTCGCGCGTTCCAGCATTTTCTTTTCCCGGAAGGAGAGGGGCTTGCTGCGGCTGAGGGAAACCAGGCTCTTAAGGACGACGGCGACTTCGAGGAGGGACCCGGTGCGCATGCGCTCGGAATTTTCCTTGAAGCGGTGTTTCCAGTCGTGATGCGAATTGAGCTTTCCCTTTTCGAGGAAGCCAAGGACTTTGGTGGATTCCGTGGAACGAATCACGGAGCGAAGGCCAACGGTTTCTGCGTTTGATTGTGGAACCATGACACGCAATCCGCTGGAAACGATGCGAATCATGAAGTAACGCTCAGTTCTGCCATTCAAGACACCGTAACTAATCTGTTCTACAAGGCCGACGCCGTGGTTCGGGTATACGACCTTGTCACCGATTTTGTAGTCCATGAATTGAGATGCCCCCTGAGATACTTACAGAGTCTAAATGTATGTGTTGCAAGAGTCAAGATATATCCAGTGGAATCATGGAGTTAGGGAAAATTAAATTTGCATTTGGCAGTCGAATTGCAAGTGGGCGATTTGCATCATGACTTCCAACTCTGCAACAGGTGTTTCAGCCATTGCTTATTAAGACTCCTCGCCGGTACCTTCGAAAACTGCCGCTGACGTGCGGTAGAATGCGCCCGTGATTCTACTGGCGCTAGATACATGCGATTCGCGGGGAAGTTTGGCCGTATTGCGAGACCTAGAGGTATTAAAGGTGATCGCGCATGAGGGAACGTCTGACTATTCGTCTTGGGTTTTGCCTGCCGCGGACGAGGCCCTCAGGGCTGCCGGGTTGGGGATTCGTGACGTCGAGGTGTTTGCAGCCGCTTCGGGTCCTGGATCGTTTACTGGAGTACGAATCGCGTTGACCACGGTAAAGGCGTGGAGCGAGGCCTATGGGAGAGGCATCGCGGGTGTTTCAAGGCTGGAGGCGATGGCTGCACAGGCCTCCGGCGCTGGGGCGTACGTGGCGGCCTTCGCTGATGCGCATCGGGATCAGGTGTTCGGAGCGCTGTTTCGGAGGGAAGGCGCGGCGTTGATCCCCGTGGAATCCGAGATGGTTGCTGCGCCTGCAGAGTTCTTGGATTGGGTGAGGCAGCGGTCAGCGAACATGCGGGTGGACTGGATTTCGATCGATCCGGAGAAAGTGACGATGCAGGAGGGCTGGCGCGCGCGCGCGGAGGCTGGTGAGAGTGTTGAGGTAAGCACGAGCGTGCTTGCGCCGGCGATTGCAAGGATCGCGCGCGCGCGCGCGCTTCAGGGACGTTTGACGGATGCGCTTGGGTTGGACGCGGAATACGTGCGGCGGCCGGATGCGGAGGTTTTCTGGAAGGGCGGGCCCGGCCGTGGGAGTTGAGATCAGAATAGAACGTGGTGCTATGAGTGTGAGAAGGTCTCGAGCCGAAGACGCCGATGCCGTGATGGCAATTGTTGAGGAGTCACCGGCAGCAGCGATTTGGTTAAAAGAGAGCTACCAGAAGTTTTCGGAAGAGAACGGATCACTGGCGCTGGTGATCGAGACGGATGGGGAAATAAGTGGGTTTTTGATTGGGAGGCGGGTTGGGGACCAGGCCGAGGTACTAAACCTGGCTGTGGCGACGAAGCGCAGGCGTAAAGGAGAAGGCACTGCATTGCTAGGGGCAGCGCTTGAGGAGTTTGGATCAGGAGGCGGGAAAAGCGTCTATCTTGAGGTGCGAGAATCAAATACGGGCGCGATCGCGTTCTACGAGAGGCATGGTTTTGCCAAAACGGGCCTGCGAAAGGGGTACTACCGGCACCCTGATGAGCCCGCCGTGACCATGGAGAGAAAGCTCACAGGCTCGATAGGCTAGAACCAAATTCCTAATAGTTCCCACTTGACGCCGCCAACCCCAGTGCTATCGTTGCGTTCATGTAGTATTCACAATTCAATTCGCGCAGTATGAGGAGGACGCATGGCAACCGCTCAGCGGGCACCTCGGGACATACTCCTCGACACAGACGCCGAGTATCAGCGTCTGGCCGAGCAGCACTCGAAATACGAAGCAGAACTGCACCGAATCTCCACCGCTACTTACCTCAGTTCAGAAGACCTCCTGGAAGAAATCAAGCTAAAGAAGATGAAGCTCCACTGTAAAGATGAGATGGAGCGGATTGCCCTGCGTATCCAACGTGCGCGGGCACAGTACACGCAATAAGCCCGCGACCCCGAAAATTCTGTCGTAGAATGGCCCTGTTTGCCCGCTGCGTTAACACTGCGGGCGAGGCTGATGAGGTATATTCTCTGGAGCATGGTCAAAGAGGGCTATTACTTCGGGTTGCCGCTTCTGCTGCTGGGCGGCGCGGCGTACATGGTGCAGTGGACGATAGCCGCCATTGCATTGGTGTGCGTGGCGCTTTTTGTTTTTTCGTTCTTCCGTGACCCGGAGCGCGTGATTCCGTCCGAGCCCGGAGCGATTGTGTCGCCGGGCGACGGCCGAGTTGTGGTCGTAACCGATGAGGAATATGAAGGGCGGCCCGGAAAACGAATCAGCATTTTTCTGGCAGTATGGAACGTGCACGTCAATCGTGCGCCGGCCGCTGGCGTTATCACCAAGCTGGAATACCGGCCCGGGAAGTTCCTGGCGGCGATGCGCGAGCGGGCTTCCACGGAAAACGAGCAAAATGTGTTTACGCTTTCGACCGATGCGGGAGAGATGGTGTTCAAACAAATCGCCGGATTGATTGCCCGGCGCGTGGTGAGTTGGAAGCAAGAAGGCGAGCGAGTCGCGCGCGGCGAAAGAATCGGCTTGGTAAGATTTGGCTCGCGAGTGGATGTTTGGCTTCCCAAGGATGCGGAGATATTGGTTAAATTGGGCGAGAATGTGAAAGGCGGGTCAAGCGTGCTCGCGCGCTGGCCGGCGAAAACGACAAGCATCAATGTCAGCGATCAACAGACTTCGGATGCGGAAGCACATGTATCCGCGGTTGGGAAGCATAACTGAGTCATGGGCCCAATCGAACAGCACGAGATGCCGTTTGTAGGACGCCGCATTCGCAATCCCCGATTCAGACGAGGAATTTTCTTGCTCCCGAGCTTGTTCACCGGGGCGAACCTGCTTTGCGGATACTACGCGGTTGTGGCGTCGCTCGCGGGTAGCTGGGAAGATTTCGACCATGCGGCGAGGGCCATCGGCTTGGCGATTCTGTTTGATTCGCTCGATGGACGCGTCGCCCGCATGACCGGAACGAATACGGAATTTGGCGTGCAATTCGACTCGTTGGCGGATGTCGTCAGTTTCGGAATCGCTCCTGCAGTGATGGCGTATGCCTGGGGCGTGCGCAGTCTGCCCGACCAGGGCTCACAGCGATTTGAGCTGATCGCCCAAGTGGGCTGGGTTTTTTGTTTGGCCTTTCTTATCTGTTGCGCATGGCGGCTCGCGCGATTTAACGTGCAAGGCATGGCGCCGGGAGGGTCGAAGAATTTTGTAGGCATGCCTACGCCGGCGGCGGCGGGAGTCATCGCTGCGCTCGTTCACGGCTTCAAATCTCCATTGCATGATTGGCGCTGGTCCGTCGCCTGGTTTGCGCTTGCGGGGATTCTGGGCGCGCTGATGACCAGCACCATTCGCTATTACAGTTTCAAAGATATTCCATGGACACGTAAACAGCCCTCGCTGACAATTGTTGCGGTCTGCCTCCTCGTGGGTGTCATCTGGAGATTTTCAGAATATGCCTTGGTGATCTTCGCCTGCACTTACGCGGCTGCGGGCGTCGTCCTGCACCTCGTCCGCTTCTTCCGGCATCGCCTCGTTTCCCGGACCGTGTGATTCATGCCATCGCTTGAACGGGGATCCAACCGAATTGTCATTGCGGGGGCTTCGTCGCTGCTGGGTGCGGAGCTGCGTTCGCTGCTCGAAGAAAGCCGGTTTGCGGGATCGGAAATTCGGCTGGTGGACGAAGAGATTGCCGCAGGCACTTTGACCGAGGCTGGCGGGGAACCGGCAGTGATTCAGCCTGTGGAAGAGGGTACCTTTGAGCGGGCGGCAAAAGTGTTTTTCACGGGCTCGGCGGAGTTCACGCACGCGAACCTGGGGGCGGCACGCGCTGCGAAGGCGAAGATCATCGATTTATCGGGAGCTACTGCGGCCAACAGCGGCACAGTGAGCTGGTTTCCGAAGCTGGATGCGCTGCAGGGCAGAAAGTTTCCGGATGATGGCGCGGTGTATGCGATTCCTTCGGCGGCAGGAACCGTTGCAGCATCCTTGGCGTTGGGTCTTTTCAAGATCGGCGTGTCGCGCTTGGAAGTGATTTGCTTCCAGTCCGTTTCCGAAGCTGGCCGCGCGGGAATCGAAGAACTGGAAAGCCAGACGGGGCAATTGTTGTCTTTTCAGGGGATGGGGCAGCCTGTGTTTGACACGCAAGTGGCGTTTAATCTCCTGGACCGGTTTGGCCCGGGCAGCAAACACAAGCTCAGCGCCGTGAGAGAACGATTGCGCGCGGAGACGAAGGCGTGTGTAGGAAAGGTATCGGTCATGCCAGCGTTGCAAGTGATCCATGCTCCGGTATTTTACGGGACTGCGTTTTCGGTGTGCGCGGAGCTTGTGCCCGGGACAAAAGTTGAGCAGGTCATCGCGGCGTGCGAAGAGGCGGGATTCGTGATTCCCTCGGACGGAGAGCCTGGTCCCAGTAACGTGAGCGTCGCCGGTGAAAAGATGGCACACCTGGCGAAACCCGAGGAAGATCCGGAGAGGCCGGGTGCGTGGTGGTTCTGGGGAGCGGCGGACAACATTCGGATGCCTGCGGCGAACGCGGTAAAGCTCGCGGAGATGCTGCCATGATCGCGAGTCGATGGCTGAGCCGATTGTTGTATGCATGGCTTGGGGCTGCATTGATGCTCTCCGGCTGCGGGTATCACATTGCAGGCCACAGCGCGACTTTGCCGAAAAGCATTCACGTGATTGCGATTCCGGCGCTGGAAAACAAAACGACGAGCTACCGGCTGGAGCAAAAGTTGACGGCGGCTACAGTTCACGAGTTTTTGGCAAAGACGTCGTACCGCGTTGTGTCGAATCCGGAAGACGGCGATGCAGTGCTGAGGGGTAAGGTCTTGAGCCTGGAGGCGGTACCGCTGCTGTTCGATACAACGACGGGCCGCGCGACCACCATGCTCGTGACCGTGAAGTGCGAAGTGACGTTCACGGAACGCTCGACCCAGAAGGTGCTGTATCACACGGATAATTTTATTTTCCGCAACCAGTATGAGATTTCAGCGGACACTTCCGATCCCGCCGCTTTAAAGAGTTTTTTTGAAGAGCAAGACCCGGCGCTGGACCGCCTGGCACAGGATTTTGCGCAGCGGCTGGTAGCGGCGATCATCGAGAATTATTAGGAGTATTGGGAGTGTAGGGGATGCCGCAGGTTTCTACACAAGAGTTGTTGGAACGGCTGGAACGAGGGAAGGCCATTCCGGCGCTGTTGCTGCTTGGCGAAGAGCCGTATCTGCGCGATGAATGCCGCAAGCGGTTGATCGAAAAGTTCGTGGCGGAGGCGGCGCGGACGTGGGCGGTTTCGCGGTACTCCGCGGGCCGCGGGGAAACGCAGGCGGCGCTGGACCAGGCGCAAACGATGGCGATGCTTTCGCCGCAGCAAGTGGTTTTCCTCGAAGATGCGGAAGCGATTGAAAAACTCGGCGAGAAAAACCGGGAAGAGGTCGTGGCGCAGCTCGGCGCGTACCTGGATAATCCCGCGCCGTTCACGGTGCTGGTGGTCGAGGCGACGGGGCTTGACCAGCGAATGAAACTGGGAAAGCTGCTGGCGGAGAAGACGCTGGTGGTGGCCTGCGAACTTGGCGATGACGCAGGGCAACGCCACTCGGCGGCAGTGGTTTTCGCGAGAGCCATTGCCGATGAAGAAGGCGTGGCGTTTGAGAAAGGCGCGGCCGAGGATCTCGCGGAATACGTGGCGGCAGATTTGATGCGGCTGAAAACGGAGATCGAAAAATTAGCGACGCACGCGGGCGAAAAGAAATTAATCACGAGAAGTGATGTCAGCGTCATGGTGATCTCCGAAAAGACGACGACGGTCTGGGAACTGGCGGACCTGCTGGCGGCGAGAAAATCCGCGAAGGCGCTGGAGTTTCTCGACCGGCTGCTGCGCGACGGCGAAGAGCCGCTTTCGATGGTCGGCGCGATGGCTTGGATGTACCGCAAACTGATAGAAGCCAGCGAACTGAAAGGCATCTCGAACGGGTTCCAAGCAGCGCGGGTGCTGGGAATGCGCCCCGAGCAGGCGGAGCTTGCGCTCCAAGCAGCGCGCAAAATCCCCAAGGCACAATTGCTGGATGGTCTGCGCGCGCTGCAAAAAGCGGACGACCGCCTCAAGGGCGGAGCAGAGGATGAGCGTGCCGTCATGGAATTTCTGGTGACCGAGCTGTCGTCAACGGGCGCGGCAAACGCAGCAGGGCGGTAAACGCAACAAGTCTGCGCCTCAAAGCTAGGATTCAGTTCAAATAAAAAGGGCGGCTCGAGAGCCGCCCTTTTTGCATTGTGTGAGACTACATTTTCGTCGCGTTAGTCGTGGTCGCCATCGTGGTGATCGAAATCGAAGAGATCGAATAGATCGCCGATGGCAGGGCTGTTCTTCGGCACGTAGGCATTGTCCTCATCCGACTTAGGATTCGGGAAGTTGTCGCGGCTGCGGCCAGTAAGTGGTTTCAGATCCCAATTGCGCTCGATGAACTTCAGGATCGAAACGTGATCGGTGTAGGTGTGGCTGATATGGCCGCCGCGGGTGAACGGTGAAACAGCGATGAGCGGAATGCGCGGGCCGTCGCCGAAGAAGTCGAGCGGTTGAATGTACCCGGAGTCGTAGTAGCCGCCGCCCTCGTCCATGGTGATGAACAAAACGGTGGAGGCAAACAGTTCCTTGTTGGCGGTGAGATGGTCCATGATTTTCTTGACCATGCCCTCAAACAGGTCTTCCTTCGATGATGCAGGATGGCCATCGAGCAAGCCATCTGGCTTCACGAAAGAGACCGCCGGCAAGGTGCTGTTATCGACGGCACTGAAGAAGTCGATGGCGTCCTTGATATGTGCGGTCCGTTGCGCAGGATCGCCCATAATCGCGTTGCTGTAGGACTCGAAGTTGCAGATGTTGCAGTACGTTTGCCCAACCTGAACCGTCGGATCCGTGCTCTTCGGATCGTGCTGGCGATTGACCGCTGCGGTGTACGCGCCGCCGTAGTACGCCCAGGAGATGCCCTTTTCGTTCAGCGCTTCGCCGATCGTGCGGAGATTGCTCGGCGGAATGGATCCACCGCCCTTGATCCCCGCCGTGTCCACCGTCCCGTCAGGCAAGAAGCCTGGATTGTTGTTGTTCACCATATAGAAATGGTCCTTCTCACAGTTCGGATTCGGATGATAGGGAAGCGAGGCAAGATAGTCCCGAATCGGGTCGACACCAGGCTGGGAGGAGTCGGCGCACTCGCTGAAGTTTCCGTTGAATAGAAGGTCAACCGTGTAGACATCATTTGTGCCCGGTAGTGGATTAGGATCCGCGAGGACGACCGCTGGCGGAACACTGGGATTACCATTGCTATCGGTCCAGAAGATCGCGTCACCGGTGCCGAGCATGACGTGGTTAGCGCCGGTGCCACCCATAAACGATTGGTGGAAATTGTCGCTCATCGAGTATTGATCGGCGAGTTGCTTCAGAACCGGGACGTCTCCCTTATGCATGTTATAGAAAGCCATGGAATTGCCGCCGCCGTTGTCGTCGATCGCCGGGGGATTATCGAAGATGTCGTCAATCTGGTTCGTGTAGTTCGTAATGACGAACGGGTAGAGGTCGCTCAAGCATCCCGAGGGGTTGCTCCGTGTGGCGTTTCTGAGGTTGCAGTCGGATTGTTGCCACATCTCGAATAGCCGGTGCGTGGTATCGCCGGTGTAGGAGTCATAGGGAAGATTCGCGCCTTCCAGTGGAAATGGTCCATTCGGCAAGTTGTTAGAATTCGTGACCCGCGTATCGAAATCCGGGGCGACACTGGGATCGCTTGGCACACTCAGTACGATAGTGTTGGCCTGACCCGACGAGCCGGTCTGCAGCAAGGGTAGATCAGTAGCTTCTAACGACGGCTCAATTGCGCCCAGTTGAGCCGGCGGCACACCGAAAGAAAAAGGCTCTCCGGCGGACGGGCTGGGCGAGAAGTTCAGCGTGGGCGATGGCAGCGTGGTGTAAGGCGCTTTGTCGGCGCTATCTAGGCTGACGTAGTAACTCGTCTTAAAAGGCGCGACGGCTTGGAATTGTTGGGCCTTTTTGAAATGCGGGCCGGGCGTGCCGTCGGCGTTGATGATTCCCTCGGACAGCAAATTCTTGACGGATTCGCCGTGCTTGGGGACGTACGTCGCGAAGAGGTGATCGAAGGTGCGGTTTTCGCCAATGAGGACGATGACGTGTTTGATGGGGCTTTCGGTGCCCCCTTTGTCATGGTCGGGCTCGTGCGCCTGGAGCGAGCCTTCGAGCGGCCCTCCCAAGCTGAATTGAACTACGGTTACCGCAAACAATGCTGCTCGAAGTGCTTGAAAACATTTCGAGGCCGTTTTCTTCAATGACATGCATTCTCCTCTTTCAAACGGATAAGGTACGCGCCCGAATGGGCGTCGAGAGCGTGAACCGCGCGCATTAATGGGAGGTTGCATTCGAGTGAGAGAAGAGTGAAATGAAGGTGATACCGGTAGTTCAGGAACCTGGAACGGGATAGAAAGCAAGAAGGGCGGGCCGAGGCCCGCCCCTACAAGAAAAATCAATGCAATCCGCGGAATGCTATTTCGCGGACTTGGCGGTGAGACCGTTGAAGGCGAGGGTGAGACGCGACTTGTAACGGTTGCCGGTGTTTTCGTGAAGCACGCCCTTGGTGATGGCCTGGTCGATCGCGGACATCGTCGGGTGAAGCAGATTGCCCGCGGCGGTGGGGTCAGCGGCGGTGATCGCGGTGCGCAGGCGGCGCATCAGTGTGCGGACCCGGGTGCGATTGGCGCGATTGACATCGGCGCGTTGACGAGATTGCGCCGCACGCTTTAAAACCGACTTTTTCTTCTTCTTGACTTTAGTAGCCTGTCCCTGGGCCATCTATTGCTCCTTTTAGGTATCGCTTAAACATTTAACGTTAAACGAGGGATGGGTCTTTGTCAAACGAGTTGAGACGATGGAGTAGCCCTGTCACATCGTATCCCCTGGCGAGGTTGAGGTGTGGGAGAGAGGGACGGTTGGAGCCCGGCACCCGACCGAAGGGGAAGTCGTTACGCGATTTGGTTAACCATAACCGGCCCCCTCCCCGGGTTTTCTGTAAGTGTTGATTCTAAATAACTTAGTATTCCTATAAGTCGTTTAGAAACAACGTTTACGGGAGGTTGCGGAGATGTTGATTCCAAAAGACTTGTTTGCACCGAAATTCGTGCAAGATCCGGGCTTTCCTTCAGGTGTTGTGAATAGACGACTTAGGCTGGCCCACGGGTTCAGAAAGCAAAAACGCCAGCAAGAGGCTGGCGCTGTCGGGCGATACCCAGTTATATCCAGCACCTACAATACGCGAGGAGTAATATTTTGTCAAGGGCCGCATAAGGGTAAAGAGCTGCGGCGCGCTCCTACTTTCTAAACACCAAAAGTTCGGTCGCTGAGTTGGAAGGGGTTGCCGCCGCGGGCGGCGATGAGGTACCAGCCGGTGGCGCCGATGTGTTTTGAGGGGCCGTAGGTGAAGCCGAAGCCGGTGTCCATTTGGCTGGTGGAGGCGACGAGGCCTTCGCCGAGCGGAATGGCTGCGCCGTTGACGGTTTGTCCTGCGCCCAATTGGGCTTGCGCGGTCTCGCAGGTATCCACAAACTTTACCGCTGCTTGCAAGTCCTGCACGCGGTCACGCACGCTGTCCGCGCCGGCAACGGAGCGGGCGATAAGCGCGGCGATGGTGTGCGAGGTTCCTTCGAGCCAGACGGCATTGGGATCGGAGCCGGGGATAGTTGGGGTGAGGCTGGCGGTGTCGAAGACCATGCCGGTGAAGGATTCGCTTCCAGTGAGGCTGGTGTGGGGAGACGCAGCGGTATCGGTGGCCTGGAGATTGGCTATGGCCCAGTCGATGGTGTGCTTGAAGCGATTGTCGAGCAGGGCGAGATAGGACCAGGTCTGACAATCCTCCGGAATGGGAGAGGGGTTGATGGTGATCTGATCGCCGAGCGTGCCGGTGAAGAAGAAGCCGCCCGCGGAGTTGTACATGGCGGCCACGAAGCTGAGGGCGTGCTCGGCGAGGTCCTTCCAGGACGTGCCATTATTGGCTGCGCCGTGATGGGTGAGCTCGTGGAGCATGGTGAAGAACGCGTAGGTGTCGATGTTGTGCTCCGTGGACTTGCCGTTGGTGGAGGGAACGGACTGGTTGAACTGGTTGATGTTGGTGCCGAAAGAGTAGCCGCCGGGGCCGAGGGTGTTGAAGGTGTTGGTGACGATCCAGTTTGCGACGTTGAGAGCCGCAGTGAGATAGCTGGTGTTGCGGGTACGGCGATAGAGTTGCGCCAGCGCCATGCCTGCCCACGACTGGTCGCCGACCGCGCTGGTGTAGAAGAAGAAAGGAAAGGCCGCGGGAGTAATGAAGGCACCGCTGGGTGAGGGTTGATTGACGAAATAGGCTTGCGCAAAGCGGCCGTCATTGAAGGGGAAATTGGTTTCTTGCGCGTAGATAAGGCCCTGACCCAGAACCTCAGCGCGAGCGAGAGAGTCGCGGCTTCCGTTGAGCAGGTAGGCGTGGATGGAGACGGCGTTATCGTAGGTGAAGGCTGTCGATTCGAGGCCGGACTGGTCGGCGTAACTCTGGGTAAGGCGCACCGTGTCGCCTGTGGCGTAGGCGTCCATCATGGTGTTCTGGAAGTCGAGCGCCTTGTCGATGGATGCAAAAAAGACGCTGGCATTCTCGGGCTGAGTGACGGGTTCGCTGGGGGCTGCATGCGCAGGCGGGGTGAGGCTAAGAGGAGCTACTCCCGCTACGGCTGCTGCTCCAAGTCCGAATCCGAAGAATTTCCTCCGTGATATCGCGTGCATTTTTTGTACCTCCGGAGATGGATTTCTACTACGGAGGCAAGATACTCGTTAGGATTTGGAGAGTCAACGATAAGGCAAAAGCTGCCGACCGATGTCTTCCTTGTGAGTTGGCTCATTACTGAGCGATGGTGATCGTAAGGGTGGCTGAGTGGCTGATGCTGCCGGCTCCGCTTGTTGACGCGGACACGGAAACGCTGGTGGTTCCGATCGGCGTCCCGGGATTCCCAACGACTTTGCTCCCGCCATTGCATGAAACCAGCGCCGATGCGGCGACCATAAGGAGTAGCAGGCTCAAGAATCGCAAGGTGCGTTGCTCTCGTCTTCGGCGAGTCGCTATACCCAAGAGCATGGCCAAAACGGGGAATACAAAGGCGTAGCTCGCCGGCTGTGAAGACGGCATAGGCAGCATTGCCGCACTCTTGGCGGTCGTAGTGACCGTGAGTGTACTGCTGATCGGGGAGCCATTCGGGGTGACGGAAGCCTGACTAAAATTGCAGGCCGCTTCTGAAGGCAAGCCACTGCACGCAAAGCTCACCTGCGAGTTGAATCCGTTTACCGGCGTGACGGTAAACGTCGGTGATCGCGAGTTTCTGCAGGCTGCCGTTGGCATTCCAGGTGAACGCACCAGTGGAAGACTGACCGTTGATATTGAACTGATACTGCGTTGTGCGCATGGTGTTGGGGTCGTAGGCGAAAATGTCATTGTCGCCGGAGCCGAAGTTTACCTGAGTGGGCAAGCTGGAAGTGTCGTAGGTCACGCCCGTCACGGGGTTCTCCTGTCCTGCTCCACTGGCAGTCACTTGCGTGATGCGGCCTTCGCCGTCGAGACCCACGGTCGAGCCGATGGTTCCACCGTAGCTGATCGTGGGGAGGCCGGTTATGCTGCTGCTCAACTGAGAGGGCACGCCGTGGGGCCAACACGATTGCGAGACATGGTAATAGGAAAAGTTGGAATGCGGAGTTGGCGGGAATTCGCGAGTTTGGTGAGACAGTTTACGTCCCGTCTGTCCCGCTCAGTCATAGAAAAAGATAATGTCAAAATCATCTCGGAGAGTTAGGGCGCGGCCACCCGCCATTAGCTACGGAGCAAGCTGGTGGAGCAGTTGGCCCAGTTGTAGGCGTGCACCTTCCAGAGCACTGGGGTCGTGGCTCCAGTTGCTCCAGTTCGTGGCAATCGGCTGGATGACAGTGTTCAGGAAGGGGACCTGCCCGAGGTTCTTGAGAATCTGAGCGTATTCGTAGTCTTGAATGCCGTCACGAATGGCCTTAAGTCGTATCCCGGGAGCAGACTCCGTGGAAGCGATCGGACCAGGTGGGTAGAGGAAGATGCCGTCACCGGGTCTTCCCAGACCGCCGCCGCAAGCGGTGGTATCCACATTGTTCCAACTGCCGATGGTGTTCCCGGCGGTCCATCCGTCCGAGCGGTAGTAGAGGATTCCTGTCGCGCCTTGCGTCCAGTTCAGGAACCCTGCCTGGATGCGTTCGTTGATTGGCGGATAGTCCACCATCCATTCCGGAGTGTTGCCGAATCCCGCGTTGCAACTGGTATAGCTCCAGAGATCGCCGCCACCGGTAAACGGCAGAGCAGGCCACTGTTGCACGGAATCGAGCAGCACCCAATGGTCGATGGCCCCGTATAGATTCGGGTCGGTCGCGTTGATGGTCATCATAGTTTTGATACTACGGTTGGCCGCATGAGCATTGGCGCCCATGGTTTTGATGGCCGAGTAATCGCCGGTGCAGCCGTTCAATTCGTCGGCGAGGTAGAAGTCCAGCGGGAGGCCTGCCGGGAAATTGGCCGCCGCGGCGTTGATTTGACCGGTCGAAGGAAGGCTGCTGTAGGAACCGTTGCACTGAATCCCGATATAGTAGTAGCCGTCCAGGCCGGAACGATTGAGACCGAGATTGGTCACGTCAGAGGAAGCGTTAGCGGCCACATCGTACCAGCTCATGACTTTGTTGCGCATCAAGGCTTGCGCCAAGGTGCCGGTGGTGTTGCCGGCGGCGGGAGGCCAAAGCGTCCACAGGGAAAGTTCCGAGGGCTGCATGGGAAGCTCGAAGTTCCACACCGTCAGGGTGACAGGGATGGTGGCACTGCCCTGATCAGCGGTGATGGAGATGGAGCCGGTATAGGTTCCCATCGGACTGGTTGTAACTCCGCGGGGCACAGAAATGTCGATCCAGTAGGGCTGATTCTGTCCGGCGGTAATGGTGGCATTGCAGGCCTTCAGCGAGGCTACTGTTCCGCACAGGGAAGAACCGGTCTCCGGGTCATTGAAGGGGATGAGCGGTTCCGCATAGGTGCCCGAACCCAGCGGGGGATTGCTGCCACCGCCGTAGCTCGCGGTGCCGGTGACGGTGAGGTAGTGCTCGCGGTAGAGAGTTAGGTTGGAAGCGGGGATAGTCACGCCTCCGGGACCGGTGAGCGAAGAGGCGCTCACGTTCACATTGGTCAAGCCGCCTGCCGGGCCCTGCACGATGACCTGCGTGTCCACGGTTTCGCCGCGTGCGCTGGAGAGCGTGATGGAAGAAGTGGTGCCGGGGGCGTCAGTCTGCCCCACTCTGACGAGACGCGGTGATACCCAGGCGGGAAACGCCGCCGAGCTTGTGACCGTGAGGGTGGCGGGGCTACTGGTGACACTGCCCACCGAGTTGCTGACCAGCACCGTGAACTGCGCTCCGTTGTCGGAACTTGTGGTGGCCGAAGTAGTGTAGGTAGAAGAGGTCGCCCCACTAATCGCCACACTGTTTTTCTGCCACTGATAGTTCAACGGAGCAGTTCCGGTTGCAGCGACGCTGAAGGAAGCTGTTTGCCCCGCTGTGACCGTCAGGCTTCCCGGCTGGGACGTGATCGAAGGGACGACTGTAGCGGCATTCACGGTGAGAGTGGCTGCACTGCTGGTCGCACTTCCGGCCGTGTTGCTGACCAGCACCGTGAACTGCGCTCCGTTGTCGGAACTTGTGGTGGCCGGCGTAGCGTAGGTAGAAGAGGTCGCCCCACTAATCGCCACACTGTTTTTCTGCCACTGATAGTTCAACGGAGCAGTCCCCGTTGCGGCTACGCTGAAGGAAGCTGTTTGCCCCGCCGTGACCGTCTGGTTTGCCGGCTGGGACGTGATCGAAGGGGCGACTGTAGCGGCATTCACGGTGAGAGTGGCCGCACTGCTGGTCGCACTTCCGGCCGTGTTGTTAACCACGACCGTGAACTGGGCTCCGTTGTCGGAGGTTGTTGTCGCAGGCGTGGTATAGCTGGACGAAGTCGCACCGCCGATCACCACATCGTTTTTCTGCCACTGATAGCTGAGTGGGGTGGCGCCTGCGGCGGCCACACTGAAGGAGGCCGTCTGACCCGCCGTAACGGTCTGGCTTGCTGGCTGGGTGATAATCGCAGGGGCAACCGGGGCCACATTCACCGTGAGGGTGACCGCGTTACTGGTCACACTACCGACGGTGTTGCTGACTAGCACCGTGAACTGCGTCCCGTTGTCGGAACTGGTTGCCACTGGCGTTGTATAGCTGAACGAGGTTGCACCATTCATCGCCACGCCGTTCTTCCGCCACTGATATCTCAACGGGGCGGTGCCTGTCGCTGCCACACTGAAGGAGGCTGTCTGACCCGCCGTGACCGTCTGGTTTGCGGGCTGGGTCGTAACCGATGGAGCCACCGGAGCCGAGGTGTTTGCCTGACTTACAAGGCCGGCGCATCCCGCATTCACAACGGCAAATACCATTATCAGTAAAACAAAGCCCAAATTACGCATGATTCTGTCCCCCGGTTCTACTTGCCCAGACACTTGGCTCGTTCAAAGTGAGGAAGGGGAACTCAGCCAAGAGCGGCCCAAAAATCCCATTACTACTAGAACTGATAGTGAGCTCTTGATTTGCGTGGAGACAACTGGACAGTGGGTCAGAAATTGGGCATTGGCGTGGCCACCCCTGTGGGCACACAGTCTTGTTTCCTGATGGTGTGAAATGTACGCAGGGTCGTTTATGCCGCCCCCGCGATGCCCCCAGAGTTCTTAGAAGTCCGCCCACAAGAGGAACCGTAAGCTAGGCGAGCTTCCGGCTGTATCGGCAGGGAAATGATTCTCGCGTCAGACCTTTTTCTTCAGGGATGTCTCTACTTGTCCTACAGAAGTGCAGGTCCAACCTGTCCTAATCTCGCTAAGAGAGGTGTTCGTGTTAGAGGAAAAACGTGAAACGGATTTCAGGGACTAAAGCAACGGCAAGCCGGTCCTTGTCCGATTGCCACCCGAACTGAATCCGCTAGGCCGCGGGAGGGGGAACTATGATCGTCAGCCGAATCTCTGGTATGGTCAGCGGAGAAGAAGCGGGAACGAGATTTGGATTTGGCAAAAGAAGAACCCCGCACTCCGGGGGGAGAGTGCGGGGCGGGGGTGGTGCTTACGCGCTGCGTGCGCGTTCTGCCTAGTTGTGTGGAGGGAAGGAGAGAGGGAATTCAAAGATTTGGTCGCCTACGAAGATCCTCAAGGTAAGTTGCTGGAGGTTTTTGCCGCGCTCGAACCACACGACGCCGGAGGCTTTTTCTTTCGGCGCGACGGTCGCTGCCTGGAGTACGGTGGATTGCACCTGTTCGGCTGCATCCGCCAGACAGTTCGGCGTGGCGGAAACGGCAGGCGAAGTCTTATAGACCGCGTTCATGTAAACAGCCGAGGCGGGAGCTGTCGCGCTGACGTTCGTCCAGTAAACCTGGTGAGTTAGCGCCTTGGCGAGTTCCTTGGGATTTTGGTAGGCGAGCGCGCGGAGCCGGGGCGTCAACTCGTCCAGCGTGAAACCGGCCGGGTTGAAATGAACCGGTTCCGAGCCTTCGTTGGCGATCGCAACGTTGGAGCGCAGCTTCCAGTCGGTATCCTGCAGGGAGACTTGCACGGTGATTCCGTTCGCCGTGAGTGATTCCACGACGGAGCCGCCGCTGAAGAACTGGTCGCTGCCAGGAGCGCCAGACTGCCAGCGCGCGATGCCGTTATCGACCACAGCTTCGGAGGCCCGGCGATCTTTTGCGGAGTTTGCGGGGTGCTCCGAGAGGTACATGTGCGCGACGTAGCCATCCTGGCCGTCGGCGGTGCGGACGTTCACGGTGTAGCCTTCCGAGTCTGAAAGAACGGCGACTTCATCGCCACAATTTAGCCGGGTAACGAGGTGCATGGGGAGAGCTTGTTCAGGATCAGCGGTGACGGGGACACTTTGAACACCGCGGCAGATGACAGTGCCGCGAAGCGGGCCAGGAGCGGCGGCAACACTGGAACCGGAATTCGCTGCGGCCCAAGAGGGCAGAGCGATTGCCAAACTTGCGAAAGTGGTCAGAAATAAGAGTTTGTTTCTCATATTATTTCTACTCACCCCTCAGTGACTAGAGTTTGCACCGAGCCATCTCCATGAGCGTCGATGGGCATCTTCGCGTTACGGAGGGTCTAGTGCGATAGCGCGTTCGTACCAGGGTACAGGTTACGAGCGGGGTACTAAGAGGCACGCCTGAAAAGTAGGGGTACATAGGATTAGATGCTGAAAACCATTGCCAGAGAGGCCCGGGAGCAGCAAGATTGTAACCAGCGTGTAACTTGACCATGAGGCGGGGAAGGGTTAGGGTGTAAGAAGTTTCTTCCTGAGTTGACTGCAACGCGGTCACCGATAGCGAGGAGGAATCCCATCGGCCACTCGGCTTCCTTAGCAGGCAGACCTTCCACTTGGATGCGACGTACCGTTCACATATCCGGAAAAATTGAACCGTTCTTCGGCACGCTCGACGAGAATGTGCGTTTGCTGGAGGACTCGCTGCACGTGCGCACGCACTTGCACGACACGCGGCTGACGATCGAGGGCGAGCAAGAGAGCGTCGACCAGGCGGTGAAAATCGTCGAGGAATACAATCATTTGACGAGGCATGGGCGGTCGCTTTCGAGCACGGAAGTGAAGTCGCTGATGCGCGTGGCGACGGAAGAGCCCCACGAATCGCCGCGCGGAATGTTTGAGCCTGTGCGGACGCGGTCGTTTGGGAAGAAGCAGGTCACGCCAAAGAACGCCAGCCAGAAGCGTTACATGGAAGAGATTGAGAAGCACGACATGATGTTCGGCATCGGGCCGGGAGGAACCGGGAAAACATACATCGCGGTGGCCATGGCCGTGAGCGCGCTGCTTACGAAACAAGTGAATCGGATCATTTTGGCGCGGCCCGCAGTGGAAGCGGGCGAACGGCTGGGCTTTTTACCCGGCACATTGCAGCAGAAGATTGATCCTTACATGCGGCCACTGTATGACGCGCTCTACGACATGCTGGACGCGGATAAGCTGGAGAGATTTCTGGAGAAGGGCATCATCGAGGTTGCGCCGCTGGCATTCATGCGCGGACGCACGCTGAACGATTCGTTTGTGATTCTCGACGAAGCGCAGAATACCACCAGCGAGCAGATGAAAATGTTTTTGACGCGGCTGGGATTCAATTCGAAAGCGGTGATTACCGGAGACACGACGCAGATCGATTTGCCGCAGGGGAAAAAATCCGGGTTGATCGAGGCGCTTGAAGTGTGCGGCAAGATCGAAGGGATTGGCGTGGTACAGTTTGGCGAGAAAGATGTCGTGAGGCACAATCTGGTGCAACAGATTATTCGCGCTTACGAGGAATATGATGTGGCACATCCGCAGCGCGGCGGCAATTCGGGAAATAGCGCCGCGAACGGAAAGGCGGGGACGGGAACTGCCGCCGGGGAAACCGGGAAAGATCCAAATAGAGAAAATCAGCGAGCATGATTTTGAACCGCCAGCGTGCGGTCCGCGTCGCGCGGCGGCCTCTCGAAGCTTTTTTGCGCAGGATACAACTAGAGATGGATCTCCGTGAGTCGGACGTCACGGTTTGTTTCGTAAGCGATGCGGAGATCGCGCGGATGAATGAGGCCTTTCGGAAGAAGAAGGGGCCAACGGATGTACTGTCGTTTCCGGCGGGAGAGTTGCGGCGGGTTTCCGGAAGTCAAAGGAAAAGAATTAACACAGAGAGCGCAGCGGATACAGAGGGCACGGAGAAGAGTCGAAGTAAGCCGGGGGCGCGGACGGCGGAGACGTATTTGGGGGATATTGCCATTGCGCCGGAGACGGCGCGGCGTTATGCGAAAAAAAATGGGCGAAGTTTGGGCAATGAGCTGCAAGTGCTGATTTTGCACGGTGTGTTGCATTTGCTGGGCTATGACCACGAAACCGACCGCGGCGAGATGGACCGCATCGAGCGGAAACTGCGGCGGAGATTCGGGCTGGAATGAACACGTATAGATGGGTTTACACCCTGGGCGTCGTGCTGCTCGCCTTTGGGCTGCCCATTTTTTCCTACCTTACGCTGATTTATCGCGAGCTCGGGCGCATGAACACCGGGCGCGTTCACGAACATCTGGAGATTTTTGAAGCGGAAATCGAGCCCAAGCTGCGCATCAAGCGGCGCAGCGGCGGGCGAACGTTCCGCATTTTGGGCCATTTCTGGCTGGCGTTTCTGGTGCTCGAGACCACACGCGGCGTGGTCTACTTCGTGTCGGGAACATGGGAATCGCTGATCGAATTCTGCGTGTTCCTGACGTTGGAAGTCGTGATCGCCATGCACTTTGTCCCGGACATGCTGCTGTACCGCACGACCGGGCGTTGGCTGCTCCCGCTGTTGCCGCTGATCCGTGCGGCGATGTGGCTGGTCTGGCCGGTGCGTGTGTTCCTCGAAGGCGCGGAGTCGCTGGCGCGAATTTCGGAACAAGAGCCGGAGATGACGCAGGAACAACGAACCGAAGAGCGGATCGAAGCGCTGGTCGAGGCTGCGGAGGAAGAGGGCATCATCGCGGCGGATCAGGCTGACCTGATTGAACAGGTCGTGGAATTCAGCGACAAGCGGGTGCGCGAGGTGATGACGCCGCGTCCAGACATTGTCGCCATCGCCGCCGAGGCTACGCTCGAAGAGCTGCACGCGAAATTTGTCGAGAAGAAATTCTCGAAGATGCCGGTGTACGAGAAGTCTCTCGACGATATTTTCGGAGTAGTGCACGCACAGGATCTGCTGCACATCGCCGATCAAGATTTGCCGAAACGAAAAGTGCGCGAACTCGTGCGCCCGGTGCTCTTCATGCCGGAGACGAAAGCCGGATCGGAATTGCTGCGCGAAATGCGGCAGAAAGGCCAGCCGCTCGCGGTGATCATTGATGAGCATGGATCGGTGGCCGGAATCGCGACAGTGGAAGATCTCGTCGAAGAAATTGTTGGCGAGAGATGGAACGGAGGGAAGCCGCCCGCGCCTGACGTGGTGCGCGAAACAGACGGAGGGCTGGTGATGCGCGGCAGCATGGCCATTCGCGACGTTGAGGAATTATTGGGAGTGAACTTCGGCAAAGACGCGGATGAGACGGTCACAACTATTGCAGGATTGCTCAGCCATGTTTCGGGAAAAGTGCCCGCTCCCGGCGACAAAGTCGATCTGGAAGGGTACCGCTTCGAAGTGCTGGAAGCGAACCAGAGAAAAGTGTTGCGGCTCAGGATTCGAAAGCGAGCCGCGGCAGCACCGGCAAAAGCTCCCTCGTAAATCGCGAGCGTTTTTTCACAGAAACATATGTTCCGTCTTGTAGGAATTCCTTCCCTGGCGCGCTAACATGCGGGTGCTCGAAGGAGTGCGCTCGAAATGCACGGCCGGTGCTCCGGCGGAGGCAAGTGGATGAGAGGAACGAGGATAGTGCGCCGGACGATCCTGCTCGCGGCGCTCTGCATGTGCGTGCAAGCCGCACGAAGCCTGGCGCAAGAGGGTGTAACGCCTACCACGCCAATCCCCGACATGCAGTGGGGCGTGAAGATTCCAATGCGCGATGGCGTAATGCTCAACGCCACGGTGTTTCAACCACACGCGCAGAAGGAGCCGCTGCCGGTCATATTCACCTTCACGCCGTATATCGGCGACAGTTACATGGACCGGGCGATGTATTTTGCGCAGCACGGGTACGTATACGCGCTGGTGGATGTCCGCGGGCGCGGCAACTCCGGTGGATCGTTCGAACCGTTTGTGAATGAAGGGAAAGACGGCTACGATGTCGTCGAATGGCTTGCGAAACAATCCTATTGCAACGGAAAAGTGACGATGTGGGGCGGCTCTTATGCCGGATTTGATCAATGGACGACTCTCAAGGAATTTCCGGCGCATCTCGCCACCATCGTTCCCGCCGCCGCGGCGCATCCGGGAGTGGATTTTCCTTTCCAGGACAACATATTCGGGCCGTATGTCGAGCAGTGGCTCTCCTTCACGAGCGGCGCGACCAGCAATGCGAACCTTTTTGGCGCCGCCGCTTTTTGGGGAGCGAAGACGCGCGAATACTATGATGGTCATCAAGCGTTTAAAGAATACGACCGCGTCGTAGGGAATCCATCCGCCGTATTTCAGAAGTGGCTGCAGCATCCCGTCCCGGACGCGTATTACGACGCGATGGTGCCCAGCCCGGAACAATATAAGCGAATTCAGTTACCCATTCTGACGATCACCGGTCATTACGACGGCGACCAGCCCGGCGCCTTCACATACTACAAACGTCACATGGAGTACGGCACTACAGAGGCGAAGCAAAATCATTATTTAATCATTGGACCGTGGGACCACGCGGGGACTAGAACGCCCAAAAGGGAAGTCGGCGGACTGAAATTTGGCGAAGCCAGCGTTTTGGATCTGAACAAGCTGCACACGGAGTGGTACGACTGGGTGATGAAGAACCGGAAGAAGCCCGAGTTCTTGAAAAAGCGCGTAGCTTATTATGTGGTGGGAGCCGGAGCCGAGGATTGGAAGTACGCGGACAGTTTAGAAAGCATTTCGAATAAGAAGCGGACTCTGTATCTGGATTCAAACGGAAAAGCGGACAGCGTGTTTCAGTCCGGAGCGCTTTCGGAAAAGCCAGCCGCTGGGAAAGCCGTCGACCAATGGACGTACGACCCGCTTGACACGCGGCCAGGGGACGCGGAGCCTGACGATGACGCGGCGGGCCTTACGTCGCAGCGCGAGCTGATGAATATGTACGGAAATGGAGCGGTCTATCACAGCGAACCCTTCGGGGAGGCGACGGAAGTGAGTGGCTTTTTGAAATTGAGTGTGTGGCTGGCGATGGACGTGCCCGACACGGACCTGGAAGCCGGTGTTTACGAGATTTTGCCTGGCGGAGAGTCCGTTTTCTTGACGGGAGCGGCGATGCGCGCACGGTATCGCGAGTCGCCGCGGCAAGAAAGACTCGTAACGCCGGGGAAAACTGAAAAATACGTCTTCGACAATTTCACATTCTTTTCGAGGCGCATCGCGAAGGGGAGCCGTCTGCGGCTGTTCGTGCGCTGCCCGAATTCGACGAATATAGAAAAAAATTACAACAGCGGAGGAGTCGTCTCTCTTGAAACCGGGAAAGATGCGAAGACGGCGCACCTCACGCTCGTGCACGATGCGGAACACCAGAGCACGTTGGAATTGCCGGTGGTGAAATGAAACGTTGAGAACGAAGAGAAGAGCTTACACAGAGGGAGCAGAGGTCACAGAGAGCACAGAGAAGTTGGAGAAGAAATTAAGGGTGCAGAAAACAGCAGAGAAGCGAAAGGAAAAGCATCGTTCGGGATTCGTGGCAATTGTAGGGCGTCCGAACGCGGGGAAGTCGACGCTGTTGAACCGTCTGGTTGGGCAGAAGGTGGCGATTGTCACTTCGAAGCCGCAGACCACGCGCAATCGAATCCAGGGGATCGTAACGCGGCCCGACGGGCAAATCGTGTTTATCGATACTCCGGGGCTGCACTCGCCGGACTCTGCCCTGGGCCGGCAAATGATGCATGAAGTGGCCGCGGCCCTCGAAGGCATCGACGTTCTGCTGCTCATGGTCGATGCAAGCCGCACGCCGCCGCATGCGGACGACTTTCTCTTGGAACGCGCCAAGCGTTTCAGCGGAAAGACAATCCTGGCGTTGAACAAAGTGGACGGTCTTCCGAAGGAGAAACTGCTTCCGCTCATAGAGGCATACCGCAAGGCGTTCGAATTCGCAGCCATCGTGCCGATTTCCGCTCTAAAGGGCAGCGGCTGCCAAGACCTGCTCAAAGAGATTTTGCGCCTGCTCCCCGACGGGGAGCCTTACTTTCCCGAAGATCAGGTAACCGACCAGCCGGAGCGCTTTCTGGCAGCAGAAATTGTGAGAGAAAAAGCGATCCAGTCCATGTATCACGAAGTGCCGTACGCATTGTCGGTGAAAGTTGACAAATACGAGGAGTCTCCGACTTTGCTTCGCATTGAAGCCACGATGAACGTCGAGCGAGACTCTCAGAAAAAAATTCTCATCGGGCACAAGGGCGAAATGCTCAAGAAAATCGGCACGCAAGCGCGCAAGGAGCTCGAGGAGCTGCTGGATACGAAGATTTATCTGGGACTGTTCGTGAAAGTTGTTCCGGACTGGCGCGAGAATCCGCAACGCGTGCGCGAACTAGATTGGCACGCACAACTCGAAGCTCTGGGTCAAAAGGAAAAAGGCGAAGGCTAGCATTGTTTGCGGCCGGTGAATCCGCAAAACGACGGCTCACAAGCTGAGTCCCTTAGTATGGCGCGCTGTTGTGGCCGTACCCACCAAAAGACCAGCGCACACCCACCGTTGTATAGAGGCCGTATGGACCATTCGTCCGAAGGTCCGCGGGACCGAGATAGTTCGCATACCGCCCCAGATAATCGACCTGGTGCTGCGTCACGCGCAGGCTGAGACTCTTCGGCAGCTCAAAAGCAATGCCCACGGAGCGCTCGAACGCAATCGGCTCCATCGAAGTGAGGTAGCTGAGCTGCGGGATATTTTTTCCAAAAGAAAACCTTGGCTCAAAGAAAAAGAGGACGTGCTTTGCAAAAGTACGATTGAGCGGCTGGAACTCGATGTAGCCGCTGAACAAATAGCGGGCATACGCCGTACACCCGGAGGCCATTCCGCCAGAAGCGGCAGGCTGAGGAAACGCGCATCGCCCCAAGTCGGGCTCATTGTGCGAGGGCGCCACCTCAAAGTTCGTGAAGCCCCGCACCCAGTTGTGAGGAAACAAGGGGGCGGACGCCGGCCGTTCGTACCAAGCGGGAGTAGCTTGAATCTTTGGTGCTTCTAAAGGTGCGACTGCAGCAGAAGTACTGACTATTTCGCTCTGCGCGCGCAGACACGGCGCAGCGATGCCTGACAGTATGGCCAAAACTAACGAGAGTTTTCGCACCACAGTTCTCCTTCAGACTTGCTTGCCTAGGCTTGCGAGTCGAAGCGCTCTTCGAATAGGAGAGGTCCCGCGTGAAAGTGCTGCGGGGAGCTGTTAGCGGCGGATGAACGTGTGAAGGTTCGGCCTGAGCCCGTCGTTAGCCTCGAGTTGAGGCGATTGTATAATACAAGACAGTGGTTCGCTAAGTTTTATTTGCGGTGTGCTGAAGGAGAACCACTAGCATGCCTTACGGGTAATGCGACAGTATTGCGTCAAGTGTCTCCGCGATGCGCGGCCTCAGTCTGGCGCGGCGATGCCCAGAGACTTCATTTTGCGGTAGAGGTGGCTGCGTTCGAGCCCCAAAGCGGACGCGGTCTGCGTCATGTTCCAGCGATGCTCTTGCAATTTTCGCAAAATGAATTCGCGTTCGTAGGCGCTGCGCGCTTCGTGCAGCGTCGAGTAAGGATGCTCGGGACTCTGCGCGGCCCCGCGGAAAAGTTCGGGAGGCAGGTGGTGAGGCTCAATCCGCGCCTGCGGGCAGACGATGACGAGGCGCTCCACGAGATTGCGCAGCTCGCGCACATTCCCGGGCCAGGGATACCGCACAAGCACGTCCATGGCCGGCGCGCTCAGCTCACGCGTTTTTTTGCCGTAGGCGGAGCTGAAGTCATCAAGAAAATAACGGGCGAGCGTGGGAATATCTTCCTGACGCTCGCGAAGCGGTGGCACAAAGAAGGGAATTACGTTTAGACGATAGAAAAGATCCTGCCGAAAAGCGCCGCGGGTAATCTCCTGCTCGAGATTCTTGTTTGTGGCTGCGATCACGCGGGCGTCGACGGTTATCGTCTGACTGGAGCCCACCGGCTCGAAGCGCTGTTCTTCCAGCACGCGCAGTACTTTCGATTGCGTCCGCAGGCTCATGTCGCCGATTTCATCCAGAAAGAGCGTGCCGCCGTCCGCCTTCTGAAACTTTCCAACTTTGTCCTCCGAGGCGCCGGTGAAACTCCCCTTGATGTGTCCGAAAAGTTCGGACTCGATCAATTCCTCGGGAATCGCTGCACAGTTTACTTCCACGAACGGCCCCTTGCTGCGCAGGCTGGCGGCGTGAAGAGCGTGGGAGACCAGTTCTTTACCGGTGCCACTTTCGCCGTAGATGAGAACGCGGCCGTTGGTTGGTGCGGTAACAGCGATCTGTTGGCGCAACGCCTTCATCGGCACGCTGTCCCCGATAACCTGATAACGATGGCCGAGCTCACTGCGAAGAAGCTGATTTTCTTCCTGGAGCCTGCGCTGCTGTACGGCGTTGCGCACCAGCACAATAATTTTTTCAAGCGAAAGCGGCTTCTCGATGAAATCGAAAGCGCCCAGTTTTGTAGCGCGCACAGCTGTCTCGATCGTGCCGTGGCCGGAAATCATGATGACCGCCGGCGCACGCGGAATAACCTGAAGCCGGCTGAGAGCTTCTAGCCCGTCGAGGCCTGGCAGCCACACATCCAGAAGAATGACCTCGAGATCGCCGGAAGCCGCGCGCTCCAGCGCTTCTTCGGCAGAGGCCACTGCTTCGACGTGGTAACCCTCATCTTTAAGGATGGAAGATAATGATTCGCGAATCCCAGCCTCGTCGTCCACGACGAGAAGGTGCGGCTTGCCCGTCATCGAGAGACTTCCGTTCCGGTGTGATCGGTGACGCCCGCAGGTGTGAGCTCCGCCGGAAGTTCTACGAGGAATCGCGACCCCACGGGCTGATTGTCTTCCACATGAATAGTGCCGCCGTGCTCCGCGACGATCCGCGCTGCGATAGCCAACCCGAGACCGGTTCCCCGGTTTTTCGTCGAAAAGTGCGGGAGGAAAAGTTTATCTTTGTCTTGTGGGGAGATCCCGTGGCCGGTGTCCGAGACGCATATCTCGACAGTTTCCGCGTCGGGATGCGCGCATGTGGAGATGAGAATTTCCCGGAAGGACGAGTTTTCCAGAGCTTCGGCGGCATTATCAATCAGGTTGACCACCACGCTGCGGATTAACCCGCCATCCGCGCGAACCGGCGGGAGATTGTCTCCCAGCGTAGTTCGAAGCGTAATGCCGTCGAGACGACCGGAAAAAACCTCCACAGCCTCGTGCACGATGGTGTTGGCATTTGTAGCCGTGAGCTTGGCGGTGGGGAAGCGTACGAATTGTGAGAATTCATTGACGAGCGCGGCCAGCGTGGAGACTTCGCGTTCGATTAACCGTGAACACTCCTGAACGAGCTTCGTCAGTTCGGGGTCGCGCGGAGCTTTGGATTCAGCAGTTTCACGCCGATCGAGAAAACGCGACAATCGCTGCGAAGAAAGCTGAATCGGCGTAAGCGGGTTCTTGATTTCGTGCGCGATGCGCCGCGCCACTTCCTGCCACGCGGCCGACTTTTGCGCACGCAGCATTTCGGTGATGTCGTCGAGAACCAAAACGTAACCGGAGTTGGCACGCCGCGGCCCCAGAGAGCTGGCAGTCACGGCAAGGTGCAGGATACGCCCCGATACGACGATCTCAATTTCTCGGGAAACAACTCCCATGCGCAGCGAGCGACGCATCAGCAACTGCAGGATACGCGATGCGTCCGGCCCCAGAAGTTCGTCGAGGGTTTGCGCGTTGCGTGCGTCGCCGCCGAACATCCGCGTCACGGCGGTATTTGCGCGCAGGATGGCTCCGCCGGCATCAAGCGAGATGACCCCGGTTGGAATGTTCTCCAGAACCGTTTCCATAAGTTGACGGCGCCGCTCGAGTTCCTGCACGGCCTGCTGCAGGTTCCGCGTGAACTGGTCAATTTGCGAGCGGTTGTCTCGCAACTGCGTTGTCATCGTGTTGAAGGAACGCACCAGGACGCCCAGTTCGTCTTGAGCTTGCTCAGGAACTTGATAATCGAAGTTGCCCGCGGAGATTTCGCGCGTGCCCTCCGCCAGAGCTTGAATGGGGACAGTAACCTGTTTCGCGAGGAACAGCGCAACCCACATCACCGAGGAAAGCAGCAGCACAGTGAAGAAAAGAAGGATCAGCAGCATCTGGTGCTTGAGCGCTCTGAGATCCTGTTTCCCTTGATAATACTCGCGAGTCTGTGACTGAATATCCGTCATTCGGCTGAGAAAATTCGGGCTGGCGCGGTAGGCCGCAACGGTATAGCCGACGAGCTGGCCACCTCGCTCGGTTGGAACCCGCGCCGCAAAGTAATCTTTACCATCGGCTGCCCAGACTTCGATGCCGCTTGGCATTACACGGACAAATTTGCCCAAGACTCCGGCTTGGGCACAAATGGAGCCCTGCCGGTCTTCGGGCCGATTTTCACAGGCAACCCCTCCCCGCGTGGAATTCCCATCCTTGTCCAGAACCCATACCGCGTCAGCTCCCCGGGCGATCGCGTGTTGTAACTGGTCCTCGACGGATTGCGTGCTGTCTTCCTGAATCCCCGTCGCCAATCGTCGCAGGCGCGGCAACTGCGCGCTTCCAAAATCGTTCATCATCTCTTGCGTTTTTTCGGACGCGATTTCGAGCGGTCGGGGAAACCAGCGGAGAAGAGTCCGGTTGATCAGCGAGTAGCTGACGATAAACATGAAAATGATGGGCAAGAGCGAAATGGCCATCGCTCCGACGACCATCTTCGATTTGAAACGCGCGCCAAGCTGCTCGCGGCTCGTCTCGGCCCAAAGCCGCAAAACGGTGCGACCCAGAATCAATCCAAAGACCAACAGCGCCGCGGTAATAAAACTCGAGACGGCGTACAAAGGCATCAATGTCCGCCAGCTACTCGGTTCAAACGGGACGTCCAGCGAGCCGAAGGTAAAAACTGCAGCGAGGAGTAGAGTGAGCAAGATGCCGCCGATCGCCAAGCTCCAGCGCTGTTTGGAATCGATGCGACTCATGCTGTGTCCACCATCATTCAGGAAAGAATTTTCTCTTCAAGAATCCCGAGCATCTGCTTGGCAATCAACGTCGCGAACTTACGAGCACAATGAGAAAATTGTAATCGGTTCCCCCGGCAAGTCTGACATCCTCACGCAAAGCCCGCTGAAACTCCGGGCAATTTGTATCAGCACTCGGCGCGATGAACCAGTTGTCGCACAAACAGGCACAAAAGGCGCTCTCTCGCACGATAGCCACCACACAGAAGCAAGTCAAGAACAGCGCCTGTACCTCGTTCGAAGAACCTGCCCGTGTGTACAGGTATTAGCCATTTCAGAACTTCTTCCTAATTTCCGCACGCGTTTACCGCCCCCGTTTGCTATGTTGACTCTGGGTGCAAACCGGCAGGGAGTGCTGCGGATGTCCGTCCGTCTGGGCGAGATACTGATTAAAGAAAGCCTGATCACTCAGGACCAGCTCCAGAAAGCGCTTGAATTTCAGCGCGCCAATGGTGGCAAGCTGGGGAGCTGCCTGACGAAGATGGGCTTCATCACCGATGATGACATCACTGGTGTTCTCTCACGCCAGTACGGTGTACCCTCCATCAATCTGAAGTATTACGAAATCGATCCCAACGTTATCAAGCTCATCCCCCAAGACACCGCTCTGCGTTACCAGGTCATTCCGCTTTCGCGCGTTGGTTCCGTTCTCACCATTGCGATGACCGATCCCACCAACGTCTTTGCGATGGACGACATCAAGTTCATGACCGGATTCAACGTCGAACCGGTCGTGGCCTCCGAATCAGCCATCGGCGAAGCCATTTCACGGTTCTACGGTGGTTCGGAAGCCAATACCGAAGAGCTGAGCAAAATGATGAAGGACCTGGTCGACGAAGACCAGGAACTCGAGCTGGCCGCGGAAGAAGCCGAGCTCGATACTGCAACGCTCGAAAAGGCTGCCGAAGAGGCGCCCATCATTAAGCTTGTGAACCTGATTCTGACCGACTCGGTGAAACGAGGCGCCAGCGATATTCACATCGAGCCATACGAGCTCGAAATGCGCGTACGGTTCCGCGTCGACGGCCAGCTCCAAACGGTCATGACGCCGCCTCTGCGACTCAAGGACGCCATCACCAGCCGCCTGAAAATCATGGCAAAGCTGGACATCGCCGAAAAGCGCCTTCCGCAAGACGGGCGCATCATGATCAAGTACAAGGCCGACGGCAAAAAGAAAGAGCTCGATTTCCGCGTCTCAACCGTCCCGACCCTCTACGGCGAGAAAATCGTCCTGCGGCTCCTCGACAAAGAAAACCTCCGCCTGGACATGACCAAACTGGGCTTCGAGGTAGAGTCGCTCAAGAAATTCGAGCGCAACATTTTAAAGCCCTACGGCATGGTGCTGGTCACCGGACCGACGGGGTCGGGCAAAACGAACACACTCTATTCCTCGGTAGCGCGCCTCAACACAGTCGACACCAACATCATGACCGCCGAGGACCCCGTCGAATTCCAGTTGGCAGGCATCAACCAGGTCCAGATGAAGGAACAGATCGGCCTGAACTTCGCAGCCGCTCTCCGCGCTTTTCTTCGCCAAGACCCCAACATCATTCTGGTCGGCGAAATCCGCGACTTCGAAACCGCGGAAATCGCCGTTAAAGCCGCGCTCACGGGACACTTGGTGCTCTCCACGCTTCACACCAACGATGCCCCCTCCACCATCAGCCGTTTGATGAACATGGGCATCGAGCCTTTCCTCGTCGCGACCTCCGTCAATCTTATTTGCGCGCAGCGCCTCGTGCGCCGCATCTGTTCGAATTGCAAAGAAGAACTGGAAATTCCGGAGCAGGCGCTTATCGACGCGGGGTATTCCCCTGAGGAAGTCAAGACGACTAAAATCTATCACGGCAAGGGCTGCAACACCTGTAACAAGGGTGGCTACAAAGGCCGCACAGGTTTGTATGAAGTGATGGAGATTAACGACGAGTTGCGCGAATTGATCCTCGTCGGCGCCTCCGCCCTGGAATTGAAGAAGAAGGCGATCGAGCAAGGCATGCTCACCCTTCGTCGAAGCGGATTGGCTAAGGTAGCTCTGGGCCAAACGACGATGGAAGAAGTTTTGCGCGAGACGGTGTTATAGGAAAAAGGTGAAGAGATGGCCGGGATTACCCTGAGCGAGTTGCTCAAGAAAATGATCGAGATGGGAGGCAGCGACCTCCATATCACTACCAATAGCGCTCCCCGTGTTCGCGTTCACGGACATTTGCGCGCTCTGGATATGCCGCCGCTGACGGCAGCCGACACAAAGTCCCTGGCTTATAGCGTTCTGACCGACGCCCAAAAACACCGCTTCGAGGAAAATCTGGAGCTGGACTTTTCCTTTGGACTTAAAAATCTGGCGCGCTTCCGCGGCAACGTATTCAATCAGCGCGGCGCGGTAGCCGCCGTTTTCCGTACGATTCCCTGGGAGATAAAGAACTTCGACGCCCTGGGTTTGCCTGCCGTCGTCAGAGGGCTTTGCGATAAACCCCGCGGACTCGTGTTGGTGACGGGGCCGACCGGTTCGGGAAAATCAACCACGCTCGCCGCCATGCTCGACAAGATTAACGCCGAGCGCGAAGAGCACATGATCACCATCGAGGACCCCATCGAGTTCCTGCACAATCACAAGAAATGCCTCGTAAACCAGCGCGAAGTTCACGCCGACACCCACTCGTTTGCGAATTCGCTGCGCGCCGCTCTCCGTGAAGATCCAGACGTCGTCCTCATCGGAGAAATGCGCGACCTCGAAACCATCGAATCGGCTCTGCGCATCGCGGAAACAGGCCACTTGACCTTTGCTACGCTGCACACCAATTCCGCCGCTTCCACGATCAACCGTATTATCGATGTGTTCCCCTCGCACCAGCAGCCTCAGATTCGCGCGCAGCTTTCCATGGTGATGGAAGGCATCCTTTGCCAGGCTCTTCTTCCGCGCGCGGACAATCGCGGCCGCGTGATGATCATGGAAGTTTTGATCCCCACCCCGGCCATCCGCAACCTCGTTCGCGAAGACAAGATTCACCAGATCTATTCGGCGATGCAGACGGGCACCGGACAAACAGGCATGCAGACGTTCAATCAAGGGCTTGCCAACGCATATTTTTCGAAGCTCATCACACTCGATTTGGCTCTTTCGCGGTCGTCGAATGCGGATGAACTTCAGGACATGATCAACCGTGGCGTCTCTTCGCCTGGTGGTAGCGGGCCCAGCAGTTCAAAGACGCCGGTGGCGAGCAAGCGGTAGAACTTTTCCAGGGCCATGGGGCCCCGGGCTTAGTGAATTTGGTCAATGGATTTGTAGGATTAAGGAGGAAAGTGTATGCCGGTCTTTACTTATAGAGGAACCAATCGTTCCGGCGGAAACGTCAGCGGAGAAGTCACCGCCACAAGCAAGGCGGAGCTCCAGAACCTGCTTCGGCGCCAGCAGATCACGCCAACGAAGATGTCCGAGAAAGGCAAGGAATTCAACTTGCCGACCTTCGGCTCTGGCGTCAACTCCAAGGAACTGGCGATTTTTACTCGACAGTTCTCGGTCATGATCGACGCCGGCTTGCCGCTCGTGCAGTGCTTGGAGATTCTCGCGAGCCAGCAGGAAAACAAGATGTTTCAAAAGGTGCTCACTGGAACGCGCGCTTCGGTGGAAGGCGGCGCTACTCTCTCTGCCGCCATGCGCCAATACCCGAAGGTCTTCGATTCGCTCTACGTGAACATGGTCGAGGCCGGCGAGACGGGCGGTATTCTTGACACCATTTTGCAGCGGCTTTCTTCCTACATCGAGAAGAACGTAAAGCTGCAGCGCGCCGTAAAGTCCGCCATGGTCTACCCGGTCGGCGTCTTGACGGTAGCCGGCGGCGTCATCATCTTGCTTCTGTGGAAAGTGGTTCCGATTTTCGCCACATTGTTCGCTGGCCTCGGCGTCGATTTGCCCTTGCCGACCAAGATCGTCATCGGCTTGAGCAACATGATCGGCAGCATCTTCGGTTTGCTGGCCTTGGTAGCCCTTGGAGCCGTTCTCTTCGGATTAAAGGTCTGGTATGGCACTCCCCAAGGACGCTACGCGATTGACGCGACCATCTTGCGATTGCCTGTCATCGGGCTCCTGATGCGGAAAATCGCGGTCGCGCGCTTTACCCGCACTTTGGGAACATTGATCGCCAGCGGCGTCCCCATCCTCGAAGGATTGGACATCACCGCCAGGACCGCAGGAAACGCGGTCGTAGAAAGAGCCCTACAGCAAGTCCGCAAGGCCCTAGAAGAAGGCAAATCGCTCACCGAACCTCTCAAGGACTCGGAAGTTTTCCCCGGCATGGTCACGCAGATGATCAGCGTTGGCGAACAGACCGGAGCGATGGATGCCATGTTGCAGAAGATCGCGGACTTTTACGAAGAAGAAGTGGACTCAGCCGTGAAGGACCTCTTGACCGCCCTCGAACCCATCATGATCGTGTTCCTCGGCGTGGTGGTTGGCGGCGTGGTCATCTCCATGTACTTGCCGCTGTTCACCTTGATCGGCAAGTTGAGCCAGGTGCACTAGTCGCTGCTTCGAGCCGCGAGCATTATCCAATTGGCGGAGGGCGGGGAAGGAACTCCCAGCTCTTCGCCATTTCTGTCTAAACTAGGGAATGTCCGGCCCGAGTAATGACGCCGGGAACGTGGGTGATTCATGGAGCAGAGTGCGACAACCAGGGAATGGCTGGGCTGGCTGACCCGTGTCCGCCTGCTAACGATTCTCTTAATCCTGGCAGTCGATCTCATCTGGCCGCAGTATGTTCCCGCTTCCAGCACCCAGCATTCCTTCCTGCCACTCTTGCTGGTCTGGGTCACCCTTGGAGTACTGCACATCGCGCTGGTTCGATGGCTGCCAAGCCCGGTATGGCTGGGCGGTTTGCAGGTAGCCAGTGACGTAATCATAATTTCGGCGCTCGTCTATACCACAGGTCTGCAGGAAAGCTACTTAATCTCCCTCTATCTGCTGGTCATCATCGTGGCCAGTATCTTATTCTCGCGCCGTGGCGCGTTTATCACCGCCGGAGTATGTCTTTCCATCCTCGGTGGAATGACCGCTTTGGCCTTCGCCGGAAGGATTCCGCGTACCTTCCTGCTTGTGCCAACCCCGGAGGGTTTGCGGGTCTGGTTTCTCAGCAATCTCTTCGGTTTCCTCGCTGTTGCTTACTTGGCCAGTCTTCTCGCTCAATCCCTGCGGCGCAAAGGAATCGAACTCGAGGAGAAACGTGAAGAACTGCTCGAATTGCAGAATTTTACAGAAGATATCATTCATTCGATGCGCGGCGGTTTGCTGACCACGGACTTGGATGGCAGGATTGTCCTTCTGAATCGCACCGGAGAAGAGATTCTCGGTTGCCGCTTTGTTGATCTGCGAGGTCGAAACCTCCCTGAAGTTGACAAGAATTTCTGGCTTCCGGGTTTAAAGGGCCCCAATGAACGGCCGGTGGTTCGGAGGGAGATCGACTTCCGTACGCCCGACGGCCAGCAAAGATACGTGGGCATTTCCGTATCTCCCTTGCGTACGCGAAATTCCTCGCGGAGCGGCTACGTTTTCAATTTTCAGGACCTCACCGAACTTCGCAGACTTGAGCAAGAAGTGGCCACAAAGGAGCGGATGGCGGCGCTGGGCAGGCTGTCCGCCGCCATCGCCCACGAGATTCGCCAGCCGCTGACAGCCATGGCCGGCGCGGTGAAAGAGTTAGCGAGACTCGTTCCGCTTGAAGACGACGAGAAACACCTGGTCAACATCGTCAGCCGCGAATCAGAGCGTTTGAACCATATCATTACCGACTTTCTGAATTACTCGCACGAAAAAACCTACGAATTTCAAGAAGCTGATGTGCGGAGTTTGCTGGATGAAACTCTGACGCTGCTCGAGAAAAAGCCCGAGGTCGAGAACAAGTACCACATCGTTCGCACCTTTAACGGAGCTGAACTGCGCGCTCGAGTGGACGCCCACAAGATCAAGCAGGTCTTCTGGAATCTTTGTGACAACGCCCTTCGTGCCATGCCTGACGGCGGAACACTGAGCGTGGGAATCGAACGGCTGCCTTTCTGGCTGCGCATTGCTTTCCGCGATACCGGCATTGGCCTCGATGCCAAGCAGCGAGCGAAGATTTTCGAGCCTCTGCAATCCGGATTTGAGGGCGGAACAGGCTTGGGCCTTTCCATCGTGTACCAGATCGTGCAGGCGCACAGCGGCAGAATCAGCGTGATCTCAGAGAAAGATCGTGGTGCGGAGTTCATTGTGGAGCTGCCGCGGACGGTGTGAGGTCTTATGCAAGGAACCAAGGTAGTAGCGCAGGAAGTTCACAAGGAGGTGACTCATATCCTCGTCGTCGATGACGAGCGCTCCATTTGCGAGCTCCTTGAGATTACCTTTCGCAAGGAGGGGCACCGCGTCGAGGTCGCCCACAGCGTCGAGGCCGCCAAGCGAAAACTCGAGTCGCAGATCTTTGACATCATCATCTCGGATGTACGGATGCCTGGAGCCACAGGTGTCGACCTCTTGAAATTCACCAAGGAGATTTCTCCCAACACCTTTTTTCTGCTCATCACCGGCGTGCCCACGGTCGAGACGGCCATCGCGGCGATCAACTCGGGCGCGGATCGCTACGTCATAAAAGACCACGCGCTGGTTGACCAATTGCGCCGCGCCGTCAAGGAAGTATCTGAGGGCCTGAAGTGGAAAAAAGAGGCCGGATACCTTCGGCGGGAATTGCGTCGTCTGACCGGTCTCGACAATATCATCGGGCAAAGTCCAAAAATGCGGGCCATTTTCGAGTTGATCCAGACCATTGCACCGCAATCCAGCCGCGCCCTTATTACCGGCGAGAGCGGCACGGGAAAGGAATTGGTAGCGCGCGCCATTCACGAAAACAGCCTCCGCGCTCAAGCTCCTTTCATCACCATCAATTGCGGCGCATTTCCAGAGACCTTGCTTGAATCGGAACTCTTTGGCTATAGGAAAGGCGCATTCACCGGCGCTAACGACAATCGCGCGGGACTTTTCGAGGCGGCCAATGGTGGCACCCTTTTCATGGATGAGATTGGCAACATGAGTTTAACCATGCAGGTGAAGCTCTACCGCGTTCTTCAGGAAGGCAAAGTCAGGCCCATCGGCAGCACCGAAGAAACAGACGTCGATGTCCGCATCATCGCCGCGACCAACAAGGAGTTCGAGAAGGAGATCGCCGAGGGCCGGTTCCGCGAGGATTTGTACTACCGTCTTAGCGTAATCCCGATTCACGTTCCGTCACTCCGTGAACGCCGCGAAGATATTCCGCTTCTTGCGCGTCATTTTCTCGAGCGCTTCCGGACCTCCATGGAAAAGCCAATCGACGCCATATCGCCGGAGGCCATGCGGCGGCTCGAGGCTTACGACTGGCCGGGAAACGTCCGCGAGCTCGAAAACACGATGGAAAGAGCTGTAGCGCTAGAATCCAGCCCGGAGATTTCCTTGGGTGTTCTGCCCGACCGTATCGCTGAGTATGCCACTGGATCCTTGTCAGGCGTCACTGGCGGCGGACCAGCGGCTTTTCCGGCGGAGGGTATCGACTTCGAAAAGGAAATAGCGCAAGCAGAAAGACGTTACCTGCTGGCCGCGCTCGAGAAAAGCGACGGGGTCCGCACTCGAGCGGCCGAACTTCTGAAGATCACTTATAGGTCCTTTCGGCACTACGCGAAAAAGCATAACGTGACATAACGTCTGATGTTGCGACCAAGGGGGGCAAAACTCTCGGGTGAAGCTTCAAGGTGACGAATTATGTCATTTCGCAGACAAAAAATGCGCTTACAGCCCTCGCCCGGTCTGATTTTTGGCCAATTTCGAAGCGACGCATTCCTATTCGCCTAACGTAAACACTTAAGAACCTATAATTTACAACCTGAGTCCGAGCGTCGCTGTTTTCTGATTGCAGTTGGCAGCCGACGTGCTTATCTCTGAGTTTGTATATGTATCGGGAATTCGCATCTCTGAACGAGATACCGAAATACTATGAAAAAGCAAAGAGGTTTCTCACTCATCGAGCTGCTGATCGTCGTAGCGATTATTCTTATTATAGCGGCGATCGCCATCCCTAACTTACTCCGCTCGCGGATGTCAGCGAACGAAGCTTCTGCGGTGAATTCTCTGCGCAGCATTAACACAGCTGAGGTCACCTTTCACTCGACCTACGGTATTGGTTACGGCCCATTAGCCGCCCTGACCACTCCTCTTGCCGGGTGTCCGGTTGCCACTTCTGCTGCGGCCTGTTTGATCGATACTAGTTTGGGCAATGGCACCAAGAGCGGTTACACCTTCACGGCAGTCCCCTCAATCGGCGCTGGCACGACTGCCAGCCCGTTTGTCAGTTTCAACTCTACTGCGGTTCCAGTTGGAGTTGGTGAGAGCGGACAGAGCGATTACTGCTCCGACGACTCCGGTGTCATCCGTCGAGATCCCACGGGTGCGGCAGGGGCGGTAGCAGCCTGCAGCACCTCTGGACTAGCACCAGTGCAGTAGGTTATCCGAATTAGTAGCTAACTCACCATAATTCAACATTGAATCTTCTCTTGGGCGATAAGTGCGTGGAGCATCCGCTCCGCGCTCTTCTGCTTTGCAATAACGTCGCTAGTCCTCGGGGGAGGGTTTGCTGCGCGGGCCTTAACGGTTTTGACTTCGGCAGGAAATCCCCAGGGGGAACGACGGGCCTTCTCGCAGGCAGCCGGACTTCATCAAGGTCACTATACCAACATTAAGCAAAAATGGATTGATAAAGCAAAAGAGGCCTTGAGTTGACGGATTTCGCTCATTCTGGGGGACAAAAAACGTCGTCATTTTTTGTCAAGCGTGTCCTAAACCAGTTCGGCACAGCTCTTTTCATCGTCGCCCGCCATTAAACCATTATGAATGTGTATGTTACGGTTTTACGGAGGTACTATACCTTTCGGTTGGATTTGGCTATCAGCCTGCACTATATGTCGGCATACTTCGGTACTATAAGCCGAACTCTAAGGAGATAGAATAATGAAGAAGCAAAAGGGTTTCTCTCTTATCGAGCTTTTGATCGTCGTGGCGATCATTCTGATCATCGCGGCCATCGCAATCCCGAACTTGCTCCGTTCACGCATGGCGGCGAACGAGGCTTCGGCAGTTGGCTCTCTTCGTACGATTAATACGGCTCAAGTTACTTTTAACTCGACCTATGGTGTAGGCTACGGAACGTTGGGTGCGCTATCTACCCCAGTTGCAGGGTGCGCTGGTGCCCTCGTAACCTCAGCTTGCCTGATCGACAGTAATTTGGGCGGCGGAACAAAGAGCGGCTACAAGTTTGTCTCAACTCCGGCAAACGGGGCGGGCACTGCAGCCAGCCCGTTTCTCAACTTCAACTCGAGCGCCGTTCCGGTTGCACTTGGTCAGAGCGGACAGAGCGATTTTTGTTCCGACGACTCCGGCGTGATCCGCCGGGATCCCACGGGCGGCGCGGGTGCGGTAGCTGCCTGCGGTACCTCTGGTCTGGCTCCTCTCCAGTAGGGTTGGTTTGAGTGCAGACTCGACAGGTCAGTAGCTAGCATTGGACCTGTCAGCGCTTCGGAAAAGAGCACGGGGTATCCTGTCCTGTGCTCTTTTCCTTGCAGTGAGCGCTTTTAGAAACGGGGATCGCAGAGGCGGTGATTTGGGAATTGACCCGTTTGAGGATTCCGGACCAAAACGGAGCCGAATCGAGTGCCCTTTTTCGCCCGCGTAAAGTGACAGAAAACGTCAAAAAGAGCTGCTAGTCTTTGCACACGAAATGGCAGCTAGCCAAGTCCACTGTCTTGGATAATCACGTAACCTTAAGAATCTAAATATCTTAGTGACTTAGAAGGGTCAAGTTCTCCGAGCAATTAGAATGGCACCTCCCGTGCTTTTCATTAGCACGTGCTCTGCACTCAAAATATACATTCCCTCAAGGAGACAACATGAAGAAGCAGAAGGGTTTCTCTCTTATCGAGCTTTTGATCGTCGTGGCGATCATTCTGATCATCGCGGCCATCGCAATCCCGAACTTGCTCCGTTCGCGCATGGCGGCGAACGAGGCTTCGGCAGTTGGCTCTCTTCGCACGATTAATACGGCTCAAGTTACTTTTAACTCGACCTATGGTGTAGGCTACGGAACGTTGGGTGCGCTATCTACCCCAGTTGCGGGGTGCGCTGGTGCCCTCGTAACCGCAGCTTGCCTGATCGACAGTAATTTGGGCGGCGGCACGAAAAGCGGCTACACGTTTGTCTCAACTCCGGCAAACGGGGCGGGCACTGCAGCCAGCCCGTTTCTCAACTTCAACTCGAGCGCCGTTCCGGTTGCACTTGGTCAGAGCGGACAGAGCGATTTTTGTTCCGACGACTCCGGCGTGATCCGCCGGGATCCCACGGGTGCGGCGGGTGCGGTAGCTGCCTGCGGTACCTCTGGTCTGGCTCCTCTCCAGTAGTTGGTTTAGGCACACACTCGACGGACCTACTAACTGACTTTGGGTCCCTCTGGGAATCGGAAAGAGCACGGGGCATCCGTCCCGTGCTCTTTCCTTTTTGATCGCGACACGAGTTCCGCAGCAGTGCGGGGGCAATCGCTTTACGAGGTTTCTAGTCTGACTGAGCGCGCGTAACCCCTTACACTCCTACGAGAGCGCCGCTTCTGCTGATCCTGCTTAGCAGAACTCCTGCTAAACTAAGCGACGTGACTTTCGCCTTTATCCTGCTTCTCGGCCTCTTCTCCTCAGGTACGGGCGTGGCAGACACGCACCAGCTTGTGAGTTTGTTGGAAGCAAGGTATCGGCAGGCGCACACAATTCAAGCCAAATTCCTAGAGCGCTACTCCGAGGGCGATCGAGTGATTAGGTCTGAATCGGGCATAGTGTACTTTCGCCGGCAGGGGAAGATGCGCTGGGAATACGAAGCGCCGGAAAAGAATCTCTTCCTCATCGACGGCAAGACGGCTTGGTTCTACGTCCCCGCCGACCATACCGTGACACGCGCTCCGGCAAAACAAAGCACGGATTGGCGAACTCCGTTGGCTCTTCTGGCCGGCGAGATGAAGCTGTCACGGGTCTGCGCGCGAGTCGAAACCACCACGGCTGTAGCGCCCGATACCCCAGGAAACGTAGTTCTCTACTGTCCTTTGCGCGGCGAAGAAAAGAAACCGCCGCATGCAACCGGCGCGGCAGCGGATAACCAGGCGGACGCCCCAGAGGAATCTGTCTATCTAGAAGTCGCGCCAACCACCGGCGAGCTCGCCCGCGTCCTCGTTCGCGAAAAGGGCGGAGTCCAAGTCGAGTTCAAGTTCGCCGGCTGGCGCTTCGATCCCCCCGTAGCAGATTCCTATTTCCGGTTCGAGGTCCCACCTGGTGTCGCCATCGTGAATGCAGAATCACCCGCCGAATCAAGGCCTTAAGGTCAAAATCAGGTTAAATCCGTGGGAGGTTCCCCAAGAGGCACAGCCAACCCTCAGCCACTACTCCGCATACTAACTAGATGAGGTAAACTGTAAAGCATGGGGGAATTTGTCTGCCGCGTTGCTGACGCAAACGGCCGGGTCTTCTCGCACGTCGAGGCTGCGGGGTCATTAGCCGAAGCGCGCCAGAAACTGGTTGAGAGGGGTCTATTCGTCTATTCGGTTGACCAGCGCAGCAGTCTTCTCGGCGCGCTCGGCAGACGCCGCAGCGAACGTCAAGTCGGCGGTTCGGATTTCCTAATTCTCAACCAACAATTCAACACTCTCATCAAAGCCGGCTTACCGATCCTCCGCGCCCTAGATCTCCTTGCCAGCCGCGCCACCTCTCCCAAGCTTCGCCCAATCCTTACCAAAGTCCGCGACCGCGTTCGCGAAGGCAAATCGCTTTCCGAAGCCATCTCCGAAGCCGGCGTTTTTTCCAAGGTCTACGCGACCGCCATTCTCGCTGGCGAAAAGAGCGGCAACCTCTCCGGAGTCCTCGAGTATTACATCGCGTACCAGCGTGTCAGCACGGGCGTCAAAAAGAAGATTCTCGCCACGCTGGTCTATCCTGTTCTACTGATTACCATCGCAACGATCATCGTGACGTATCTCGTCACTTTCGTGATCCCCAAGTTTGCGTTGCTCTATCGGGATCTTAACGTGGAACTCCCCCGCCCCACGCAATTTCTTATCGCCCTCACAGTTGACTACCGCTACGTCGTAATCGGCTTTATTGCGGCCATATTTCTCTCCGCTTTTGGCGTCCTGCTCTGGTCGAGGACCGAAGAAGGCGGCGAAGCCTTTGACCGCCTGAAGTTCCGCATCCCTGTTGTCGGCGACACACTCCTGAAATTCCAGGTCGCGCAATTTTCCCGCACACTGGCCACTCTTCTTACCGGCGGCACCCCCTTGGTTGCCGGCCTGCAAACAGCCTCTGACGCCATCAGCAGCAAACTCATCCGCTCGACCGTGACGCAAGCCACCCAGATGGTTCGCGAAGGCGAATCGCTTCACAGTGCTTTGGCCTCGAAAGGCACCATGCCCGAACTCGCCCTGGACATGATCGAAGTCGGCGAATCCAGCGGCGCCTTGGCCCCCATGCTCACCAGCGTGGCTGAATTTTACGAGGAAGAAGTCGGTGTCCGCCTTTCGGCGCTTGTAGCTGTCATCGAGCCCGTTATTCTTGTATTCATGGGCATGCTGGTAGCCTTTATTCTGATTTCACTCTATTTGCCAATCTTCTCCTTCTCTCTAACGGGAACGGCAAAGTAAAGTTAAGGTAAGGAGACCGTGGCTACACAAGAACACAATTGGGTCCCAGGCGACGGCGCCGATGCCGTGAATGAGCGAGAATTTGCACGCAAACTCGCGAGCAGATATCGCTGTGGTTTTGTCGACTTAAGCGAACAGCACATCGACCCGGAGCTTTTCCGCACCATTCCCGCGGACTTGATGTTCCGTTACAACTTCGTCCCACTCGAAGTTCAAAACAATTTACTTTCTATCGCCGTATCCGATCCAAGCCTCGTCTTGCTCAGCGACGAATTGCCGTTGCTGCTTGGGAAAAAGCTGGCCATCAAGGTAGCCACCGCGCGGCAAATCGGCGACCTCCTCAAGCGCACTGAACAGTCCCAGCGCGTCCTCGAACAAGCCACCGAAGCTTTCACCCTCCAGGTCTCCAAGGAAGAAGAAGAGAGCGAAGAGACCATCTCCGGCGACCGTCTCACACGTGACACCACGGTCAGCCCTGTAGTTCGGTTGGTCGAAACAATTATCTTCACAGCCCTCGAGCGACGCGCCAGTGACATCCACATCGAAGCCCGCGACACCGAAGTCGCGGTCAAGTACCGCATCGACGGCGTCCTCCAACACGCCATGCAACCGATCGCGAAAGAGTGGCATTCGACGGTGCTCTCTCGCATTAAGGTGTTAAGCGATTTGGACATCGCCGAGCGCCGCGTCCCGCAAGACGGCCGTTTCCGCGTCAAGTACAAGGGTCGATTCATCGACCTGCGCGTCTCCATCATGCCCGCAAGCCACGGCGAAGACGCCGTCCTTCGCGTCCTCGACAAAGAAACTCTTTCCGAAAAATTTCAAAGCCTCAGCCTTGACGTCGTCGGCTTTTCCGATCTAGAGGTCAAACGCTTCCGCCGCTACATTCAAGAACCCTACGGCATGGTGCTCGTCACCGGACCGACAGGCTCGGGCAAAACCACCACTCTCTACGCCGCCATAAACGAAATCAAATCCGACGAAGACAAAATCGTCACCATCGAAGACCCGGTCGAGTACCAGCTCAAGGGCATCACGCAAATCCCGGTAAACGAGAAAAAAGGACTCACCTTCGCTCGCGGCTTGCGTTCCATTCTTCGCCACGACCCCGACAAAATCATGGTCGGCGAAATCCGCGACCAGGAAACCGCTCAAATCGCCATTCAGTCGGCCCTCACCGGCCACTTGGTTTTCACCACCGTCCACGCCAACAACGTGACAGACGTCATCGGACGCTTTATCAACATGGGTGTCGAGCCCTACAATTTTGTCTCTGCTCTGAACTGCATCATGGCGCAGCGTCTGGTGCGCGTAATCTGTGAGAAGTGCAAGCGCCCGAAAAACTTTTCGCCGGCCGAATTGAAAGAAGCCGGCCTTGATCCAGCCGCATGGGCCAACGTGGTCCTATCCGAAGGCGCCGGGTGCCTCGAATGTTCCGGCACCGGCTTTCATGGCCGCACCGCAATTTGCGAACTGCTGGACTTGACGGATCGCATCCGCGAAATGATCGTGGACCGCCGCCCGACTTCCGAGATCAAGCGCATCGCTCGCGAAGAAGGCATGATTACCCTGCGCGAAAGCGGCCTGGCTAAGATCCGGGCGGGGCTTACCACGGTCAAGGAAATCAACAAGGTGACGTTCGTTGAGTAGCGCCGCCACATTTCATCAGGGAATTTACAAGAGCGGCCTCGTCCGCCGCGTTGCCGGCTGGCTGGATGCCACACCGCATCCCCCGCTGGCCCTTGAAATAAGCTTGGACCGTGTCGCGGGCGCGCGTTGGACAAGAACCGGCGCGGTGGATGCCTACCGAGTCGAGCTTCTTCCGCCCGGCGCTCTTGTGCCGTCCGCCGTCGAAACCAACATCGCGAATCCTGCAGCCCTGAAGTCCGCAGTCACCGCCGTGTGCACTAGCCTGCGCGCCAAGGACGAGAGCGTTGCCCTGATTTTGCCGGACCCAGTCATCCGTGTTTTCGTCCAGCATTTCGACGAATTTCCTCGCTCCAAAGAGGAAGCAGAACCCATGCTCCGGTGGAAGCTCAAGAAAAGCGTGCCGTTTGAAGTCGACGAAACGCTCATTTCCTACATGCGGCAGGCGCCCCGTGAAGCAGGCGTTGACGTGGTCACCGCGCTGGCTCGCCTGCGCATCATCCGTGAGTACGAATCTCTGGCCGAAGAGGCAGGGCTGCACCCCGGGGTTGTGCTCAGTTCCTCCTTGGCAGCCATCGCGCTCCTGGAAGAGCATCGTCCCACGCTCCTCGCGCGCGTTTCTGGCCCTTCCTTGACGACTGCCATCGTTCGCGAGGGCGTCCTCTGCGGCTATCGGTGCACGGAACTGCCTGCTCGCGGCGCCGACCTTACGCCGCACATGCTTCTCGAAGACATCTATCCCGTCGCCGCGTATTACCAGGACACCTGGCAAGAAGGCATTCAGTCCGTGCGCGTTGCGGGTCTAGGCGCCCGTCTGCCGGAATTTGTTGGGCCGCTCGAAGAGGAATTTCACTGCGAAGTGCATTCGCTGGTTCATGCCGCGGTTTCTGACGGGCGCATTTCTTCCGATGCGCGCCCGCTTGCCGACCGCGAGATGGATGGCTTGCTGGGCTGGATGCTTCATCGCGGCTAGAATCGCTCGGTTTGCGTTCGAGAAAGGAAGCAATCGGAGAAGAATGAGAGTTCGTCTCAATCTAGCGACCAAGCCCCTTGTAACGCACCGGAAATTTATCGCCGGTTCAACCCTCGTGGGCCTTGTCGCGACTTTTGCTTTTCTGAGCCTCGGATGGCACGTCTACGTCGCCCGCAAGGCCAATGCGGAAGTGCGCGCCAAAACCGCGAATATAGTTCGGCAGGTGGACGAACTTGAACAACAGCGCGCGGCATTAAAGCGGTTTTTCGCCCTCGACGCGAATGCCAAGCTGCACGACCGCGCCGACTTCATCAACAGTCTCATCGATGCACGCAGCTTCAACTGGACGCTCATGTTCATGGACCTCGAAAGAGTTCTTCCCGGAGGCGTACGCGTCATCAGCATCGAGCCGAAGCAGGAAAAGGGACTCATCGAAGTAAAATTGACTATTGGCGCTACCAGCGATGACGCCAAACACAAGCTCATAAAGGCTCTGGAAGACTCGAAGACGTTTACGCACATTGAATTGGTTTCCGAGCTGCAACCAACTTCAGGGACTGCTGGCGACCACATCGTCGTCGTATTGACAGCGGAGTACTTGAGGACCTGATGCACCGCGACTTCACTTTACGAAAGCGCGCCATTCTCGTCGTACTCGGATTGCTCATCGCCGGCGACATCGGGCTGGCCGTCTATAGCTGGCAACTGTCCTCGTCTCCCCACACGCCGCAAAAGGAGTTCGATGCACAAACCGTAAAGCTTGGCATTCTGAAAAACGACATCAAGTCTGCCCAATACATCAGGGACAATATGCCCGCCACTCGCAAGGACTGCGAGAAGTTCGAGCAGTCTCTCCCTGCGGAGAGCACCAGCTCTTCTTCCATCACTGCCGAACTCGATGAAGTCGCAAAGAAGGCCGACCTCCAGATTGTCAATCTGGCGTTTAAGCAGAAGGAAGTCCCCAATCGCGGCATGATAGAGGAGACTATCGAAGCCACTGTGAGCGGTGACTACGGCAGCGTGGTGCGATTCGTGAATGGGCTGCAACGCTCGCAGAGATTCTACGTCCTGGATGGCCTTGCGCTCGGTACCGACGCCCGAGCGCAGGCGGCCTCTGGGTCCGTTCGGGTGGGCGTCCACATACGGACCTACCTACGAGAAGGCGCATGAAGCAGAAGAAGCAGATTATCGTGCTTGTCGTGCTCGTAGCTGCCGGCGCGCTCGTTTGGGGTTTTCAGTGGCGCGGGCAAACGCCCTCTGGGCCGCCGGGGGTCTTGTTTCAGGACTACGAGCTCTTGGCTGTCCCTAACCCCCAAATTCATTGGCAAGAACTCGAGCGCGCGCAGAAAACCGAGTATAAGAGCAACGGCCGCAATCCGTTCAGCATCGTCGCAGCTCCCGCGCCTGATCAAGTTCGAGTTCGGAATACCCCCAAACCGCAAGGTCCCCCTTCTCCTCCGCCGGACCCACCTAAACAGACTGAGGCGCACTTACCTGGTAACCTCAAGTTTTTTGGCTTTGGCACAGTCGGGAACGGGGCACCACGCCTCGCCTTCTTTTACGACGGCGAGGAAGAGTATATCGTCTCCGAGGGGGACACCCTGCTGGGCCGCTATCGCATTCTAAAAATTGGCAATACCAATCTCCAGTTTCAAGAGATTTCCACCGGCCTTCCGGGCACAACGCCGTTGGACGAACAAGCCGCCCCGCCATCTGTATGAAAAATAAACCTCTAACCACGCGAGCACGAAGAAACCAAGGCGGCTACGCTTTGTTGCTGGTAGTGTTTCTCACCGCGCTGCTCGTCGTCGGCACCATGTCCGTTGGCTTGCGCATTCTTACCGAAGGCAAGCGCGAAAAGGAAAAGGAAATGATATGGCGCGGGCAGCAATACACCCGCGGCATCAAGCTCTACTACCGCAAACTGGGCCGCTTCCCCAATTCCCTCGACGATTTGACCAAGCCCAAAATCGGCAACATCCGCTTCATGCGCCAAGCTTACAAAGACCCCATGAACAAAGAGGACGGCTCCTGGCGGCTCATTTATGTTGGCCCTGCGGGAAACCTCATCGGCAGCCTCAACCCGTCTTTGAACAGTGTTCAGATGCCAGCTGCTGCTGGACAGCCCAACGCCCCAGGCGCTGGACCCGCAACCGCTGGCGGGCCACTAGGCGCCTCCGGCATCCTTGGGCCGGCAGGCAACACGCCAGGCGCTACGGGAACCAATCCAAGCACAACCGGACCTGGCGCAACTGGAGCAAACTCCGGCGCCACCACGACGGGCACTGCATTGGCGGGAACCGACGCGACCAGCACGGGGACGGATACTGAAAACGTTCCAATGGGCGACACTCCGACGATCGTCGGCGGCAGCATCATCGGGATTGGCAGCAAAATCAATCAACCCTCGATCATCGTCTTCGAGAAAGCCCACAACTATCGTCTCTTCGAGTTTATCTGGGATCCTTCCAAAGACATGGGCATTGGTGGCGGCGCTCAAATTGGCACGCCTCCTGTTGCCCCAGGGCAATCTCCGACGGGTACCCAGCCCAACTCCAACCCGCTGAATCCGCTGAACCCTCCGCCAAGTCCTCCAACGGCGGTCCCGAATCCCAATCCGTCTCAGCCGTAACGATCCCGAAGGGGCACGGCACGCCGTGCAATGTTGTTCGGCCTATCCTTCAAAACCACCAATCTATCAATCAAGAGTGCAAGTTTAATTGGACGGGTTTACCTGCGAAGCGACTGCGCCCGCGCCCGTATTCGAGTTTAGAGCGGACGGAGTAACTTTCTTTTTGGCGGCCGGCGCCGGTGTGGGCGTCGTCTCAAGCGTCAGACCAGCCTTGCTTTTTTCGTAAGCTCGCTTCACGCGCCGAATATAGGAAGTCGTCTCAGCATACGGCGGCACGCGTCCAAACTGCTGTACGCGTTCCGGTCCGGCATTGTAAGCAGCCAGGGTAAGCACCAAGTCGTTGTCGTACCGAACGAGCAGGTCGCGCAGATAGTGCGTCCCGGCGTCGATGTTTTCTTTCGGATCGAAAATATTTTGCACTCCGAAGCGCGCCGCCGTCTCCGGCAACAGCTGCATCAGGCCGCACGCATTCTTCTTGGAGACCGCTTTTGGGTCGAAGTTTGATTCCGCGGCGATCACGCTGGTAATCAGGTCTGCATCCACGCTGTAGCGCGCCGCCGCGGCCTTCACAATTTCCTGAATCGGCGTCTCGACAGGCGGTTGCGGAGGCAGCGGAGCGAAAGCATCTTCCGGTTCGATGGAAATCACCTCGTCCAACGGAACTTCCACGACGCCGCCTGCCATTTGCAAACGGTATTTTTCACCAATAAGCTGATAACTCGTCACGTGCAGCCGCTGACCGCTCCGCAGTGCGACGTACTCCGCGCGCAGGGAAGGTGCTGCCGCAAATAACAAAGCGCAGGGCAGCACAAATCGCATCAGGCGCACGGGGCCGCCTCCCGCAACGCAAACTGTTCGATGGCCGCCGCCACGCCGCCCTCGTCGTTGCTCGCGGTTTCGTGCCATCCAAAGCCTTTGAGCTCCGCCACGCCGTTTCCCATCACCACCGGGATGCCCGCAAAGGCAAGCATCTCCAAATCATTATGGTTGTCGCCGATGGCTAGAACTTCTTCGCGGGCCACTCCCCGCAACGCTGCCCATTCCGCCAATGATGCGCCCTTCGAACAAACCGGATTGATCACATCGATCATCGAAAAATTTCTGCTTTCGTAGACTGTCACCGCAAGCGCGAACTCTGCCGCAAATGCAGCCCGTCGCAGGGCGGCTTCTGCTTCACGCATCCGCGCAACATCTCCGCTCAGCATCACTTGGATCGGATCCTCGGTGAGGCAGCTTTCCAGCGGATTGGCCAATCCCAGAAACTCGCGATTGCGCGTGTAGTAGGCAGAGCGAATCGGGTCGTCTTCATTGATGGATTCGAGCATGATTTGATTCTCTCGCCTCCGGTCAAAGACGACTCCCGCGCAATCCCGCCACGGGCGCGTAAGCTCCAAAACGCGCGCCGCGGTCTCCCGCGCTAGCAGGTGCCGCACGTGCGTCTCTCCGTCTTGTGTGCGAATCACGGCTCCGTTGCTAACAATCATGGTAAGAGGCGCTTCGATCTGGCGGGCAATGGGTAAGGCAAAATCATAACGCCGCCCTGTTACCAGAGCAACCTCGATCCCGCGCCGCGTGGCGGCAGCAATCGCGGCGCGATTCGCCTCTGGAAGCTGCCAGCGGCTGTCCAGAAGCGTGCCATCGATATCCAAGGCGATCAGCCGGATGCTCATTTCTCCATTATACCTTCAATCTGAGATGCCTTCGCGGCCGCAAGCGACCCCCTGCCTCCATTCCAGTAGCCAAAAAGGTCTGTGTTAGACTTTTCCGATGCCGAAGCGAACGAACGTCTTGGAGCTGGAATGCTCAGCATGCGCGAAAAAGTACGATTCTTCAGTTGAGCAACATCTTTGCACGTGTGGCAAACCGCTACTAGCGAAGTATGATCTGAAGAAGGCCGCTGCCACGCTGACGCTGGAAAGCCTCAAGTCGCGCCCATGCAGCCTCTGGCGCTACGCCGAGGTCCTGCCGGATGACCCCCCCGTGACGCTTGGAGAGGGCATGACGCCCCTATTGCCAGCCAAGAGGCTAGGAGGACGCCTCGGTGTATTAAACCTATTGGTTAAATACGAAGACCTGAATCCAACCGGCTCTTTTAAGGCGCGGGGCATGACCGCCGCCGTAACTCGTGCCAAGCAATTGAATGCAAAGGCTTTAGCGGCTCCCACAGCGGGCAACGCGGGAGGTGCCTTGGCGGCCTATGCTGCTGCCGCCGGAATTCCTGCCGTCATCGTCATGCCTGCGGATACGCCTTCTGCAAATGTGATGGAATGCCAGGCGTTTGGCGCTAAGGTGATCAAACTAAACGGGTTAATCTCGGATTGTGGCAGATACGTCGCGGAACACAAAGACCGCGAAGGCTGGTACGACGTTTCGACCCTCAAGGAGCCTTACCGCGTTGAGGGTAAGAAGACCATGGGCTACGAGCTTTGGGAACAGCTCGTGGGCAAGCTGCCGGACGTGATTCTTTACCCGACCGGCGGAGGTGTTGGCCTCATTGGGATGTGCAAGGCGTTTGACGAAATGCAGGAGATGGGGTGGATCGGCCCGGAGCGGCCCCGCATGGTCGCTGTGCAAGCGGAAGGCTGTGCGCCGATTGTCAAAGCTTGGGAAGCGCAGCGCGCGACGTCGGAGTTTTTTCAGAATGCCGCGACTCTGGCTTCGGGACTTCGCGTGCCAGGGCCGCTTGGAGATTTCCTGATTCTGCGTATGCTCAAACAGACTTGCGGCACGGCACTGACGGTGACTGACGAAGAAATGTTGCAAGCAGGGAAGGAACTGGCCTCGCTCGAAGGAATTTTCGCAGCTCCCGAGGGCGCCGCGACTGTAAGCGCGACGCGCAAGCTCGCTGCTTCAGGATGGATCAAGCCGCACGAAACAGTGGTGCTGTTCAACACCGGCACAGGCTACAAATATTCGGAAGCGTGGCAGCGAGCTTTGCAGGTTTAAACTTTCCGGACTTTATGAAGACACATCGGATCTATTACGACGACGCATTCGAGAAAGAATTCACGGCGCGGGTCTTGTATTGCGAACTCCTCCCGCCAGATGTGAACGCTGGAATCACCACGCAAGTCTTGGGCCTGGTTCTGGATCGCACCGCCTTCTATCCCACCTCTGGCGGCCAGCCGCACGATTTAGGAAAAATCGGGGACGCGAATGTGCTCGACGTGCGCGACGCGGGTGACGAGATCATTCACATCGTCGACCGCCGACCTGACAGCCCGGACGTCCTCGGCTGCGTCAATTGGCCGCGGCGTTTCGATCACATGCAGCAGCACACGGGACAACATCTGTTGTCGGGAATGTTTCAAGAACGATATGGGAGGCCAACCGTTTCCTTTCATCTCGGGACGGACCTGAGCACGGTCGATCTGCGAGGCCCCGAACCATCTGACGAAATACTCGAAGGCGCGGAGCGCGCCGCCAACAAGATTATTTTCGAAGACAGGCCGGTGACCGTTCGCTATGGCACCGCTGAAGATTTGGCGGAACTCGGAGTGCGCAAAGAAGTCGACCGCGAGGGAATACTGCGGGCCATCGAGATTGAAGGCGCTGACCTACAACCGTGCGGAGGAACTCACGTCAAAAGCACCGGACAGATTGGAACTCTTCTCGTGCGACGCTGCACGAAGATGCGGCAGGACTGGCGCGTGGAATTTGTTTGTGGTGGCCGCGCTGAACACGCCGCGCGCCATGATTTTCTGCGTATTCGCACAGCCGCGGAAAAGTTGAGTTGTGCACCTGAGGAAGTGGTTGTTGCCGCGGAGCGCGCCCTATCCGAGCGTGACGCGAATTTCAAACGAACGCGCGCACTTCTCGAGCGTCTCGCGGAAATCGAAGCGGCGCAGGCTGTGCGTGAAGCCGGCGCGAGCGCCGACGGTGTCCGAATCGTTCACCGCGTTTTCGAGGACGTCGAACCCGAGTTTCTCGGGTTCTTCGCAACGCAAGTCGGGAAAACGGAAGGATTGATCGCGCTATTGGCTGGGCTGAGGTCGGGAAACGTCCTTTTCGCGCAGCATCCTACAGCCGCAAGGGACATGAACGCGCTCCTAAAACAGGTCCTGGCAAAAGTCGGAGGCAAGGGAGGCGGAACGCGCGATTTTGCGCGCGGCCGTCTCGACGATCCCACGCAGGCCGAAAAATCGTTGGCATTCGCGAAGGAATTGTTGACCGGAAATCAGGCTGCCGTCTAGCGCGGGCAACTGAAAGAGCTAGAAAAGCCGCGTGCGAACGCGATCAGGGATGTGCCGCAGATCAATCAGCGTCAGAAAATCAATAGTCTTGAACTCGCGGTCAATCGCTGGCGGACCGCAGAGCCGGGCTGAGACGTCAAGGTAAGCGCGAAACAGCCGCGGCGTAACGGGCGCGGTTGCCGCTTTGTTACTCGCGCGGCAAGCAAACTCTGGCCGGGGTTTTGTGCGTAGTGCTGGCTCTATTAAATATTTCACTCGCAACTGCTCGTACAAAGCTATCCCCTCGTTTTCGTCCTGCGAAGTCATGGAACTGCAGCCAAGCAAATATCGCGCGCCGCAACTCGTGGCGTACCTGACGATCCCTTTCCAAAGCATGTGCAGCACGTAGGAATTCCGATATTCGGTGTGCACGCAAGCTCTTCCAAGCTCAAGCGCTTCCGCGCGAATCCCTTCAAAGGGAGTGAAATCGAAAAACTGTTCGCTGTAATATCCTAGATTGCCTTTTGCCCGGAAACCGCTCTGCATCCGGTAAGTCCCGACGAGTTTGCCCGAGCTGGTATCGCGAACCATCAGATGGTCGCAGATGAAATCATAGCGGTCGCGATCGAGACCGATCCGCGTAGAGCTATCCAGCCCCTCCCCAAGCTCGCAGTTAAAGACCAGGTAACGCAAACGTTGGCAGTCGATCAAGTCTTCCAGAGTTTGGGCCATGCCGGCTCGAAACTGAGTGGTGGAGGCGAGCGGATTCTCGCAGCCATGCTCCAAGACAGTGGATGTGGGCATGCCGAGAGTTTCAAACGAGACAAATTAAGGGAATGTTTCAGCCGCGTGAATTGCATATTTCTGGAACGTATCAACTTCGATACACGCTGTTTGGTGGCCACCATGGAATCCATGAGTCTCTTTAGACGAATCGCCATGGCTGGCGCTGAGGAACTGGCAAAATGCCGCCTCGGGGCTGTACGATGAGAAGTCTCCAACAATGGACACTCGGCAAGACATGAGCAAATTCATGGATGACGACAGCCCCAATCCGCTTCCGGTGTATGGTCCCCGATGGAAAGAAACCGGGTTGCGAGAATTCCGCACCTCCAGTGATTTCACCTGGAAATGTGCTGCCCTGGTTCTCCTCTGTTCCTTGCTGTGCGGATGTGGATTGTTGAAGGGTAAGACTGAGCCTTCGATCGAATTCACGAAAGTTCCCGCGGCGGGTGTCGGCGGTTCACAAAAAATGGATGTGATTGCAGGCCGTGCGACTGGTGTTCGTCCAGGCCAGCGGGTAGTGCTGTACACCAGAAGCGCAGAACTGTGGTGGGTGCAGCCGTTTACAAGCCGTCCATTCACGAGAATCGAGGACAATTCCAGATGGAAAAGCGAAACGCATCTGGGCACTGAATATGCGGCCCTGCTCGTGGAGCCGGGGTACGTTCCCTCGGATACAGTGGAAAGTCTACCCCCGACAGGCGCTGGGGTTGTGGCCGAGGCAGTTATCAAAGGTGAAGGTCCAGCACCTCCGCCCATACCGGTTAAGATGCTCCACTTCAGCGGCTATGATTGGAAAGTCCGCACAGCGGCAAGTTTCCGCGGTGGCTCCCAAAACTCATTTGATCCCGCGAACGCCTGGATCGATGAAAATGGCGCTCTGCATCTCCGTATCGCGAAGGCCGGAGACAAATGGACCTGCGCGGAAGTCAAGCTGGCTCGAAGCCTTGGATACGGAACATACGTATTCACGGTGCGCGATACTTCACATCTGGAGCCGTCCGCGGTTTTAACCCTTTTTACGTGGGACGATCTGGGCTCGGAACAGAAGCGCCGCGAGTTGGACGTCGAGGTGAGCAGCTGGGGCTACCGCCAAAAGGGATACGCGGGGTATGTGGTCCAGCCTTACTACATTCCGACGAATGTCATTCGTTTTGTTGTACCTCCTGGCGTAGTCACGCACTCGTTCCATTGGGAACCAGGACAGGTTACGTTCTCTACCGTTGCGGGACCGGGAGGCGCGGCGAAAACTCAAGTAGTGAACAGCCACGTCTTTACGTCGGGAGTTCCTTCCGCCGGCGGGGACTCGGTGCACATGAACCTGTATGTTTTCGGCAAAGGCGAGATCCCCCTCGCAAACGAAAATGAAGTCGTGATTGAGAAGTTCGAATATCTGCCGTGATGCGCGCGCTGAACCATATCCGTTTGATTTTGGCTGGAGCGGCGGCGGTTTGTTTTTTCAGCGAGGCGCGCGCACTGGATTCGAATCGCATGACAGCGCAGTATGTCCGGGAGCAATGGAACACGGAGAGAGGCTTTCCCGGCGGACATGTTCACGCGATCGCGCAGACGGCGGATGGTTATCTGTGGATAGGCACCGACAATGGCCTAGTTCGTTTCGACGGACTGGACTTCCGCACGGTCTCATTCTCACCCGCAGCCCAGTTTTCGACCGGTCCCGTCCTCGGCCTGATTACAGATGCCGATGGCAATTTGCTAGTGCGGCTGGAAGGGACGGTTCTCTTGCGCCGGAGTAACGGACAATTTGAAAATTTTACACCGCGGTTAGGTCCAACTGCGTCCAGTGTCACGGCGATGTGGCGCGAGACAAACGGCGGAGTACTGCTCTCGGATCTGATAGCAGGTACCCTTCGTTTCCGGGAGAAAAGAGTGGAAACCCTGGCAGGCCCCAAAATCTTGCCGGGATCGGCGCCGGTGGTCTCTTTGGCGGAGACGCCCGACGGCAAAATCTGGATGGGCACTATCGGAGCAGGACTTTTTTATATGAGGCAAGGGGAGGTTACCAGCGTCAGGGCGGGACTGCCGGACAGAAAAATCAATTGTCTATTGGCTGTCGGCGATAACGACTTGTGGGTAGGCACGGACACGGGATTGTTTCATTGGGACGGTAGAGTAGTAAGCAGGAGCGAGTTGCCGACGGCCCTTGGCCAGGTCCAGGTACTGACACTACTGAGAGATCGTGACTCGAATGTGTGGGCCGGGACGGCGCGAGGACTTTTGCGCGTCAACGCCAGTGGCATTTCGTTCTCGGATGAAAATGGCTTTGGCGGCGACGGAGGTGTCAACGCACTGTTTGAGGATCGCGAAGGGAATGTTTGGGCCGGAAGCGCGCGAGGCGTGGAACGAATCCGGGATAGCGCATTTGTGACCTACTCTTCGGCGGCTAGTATGCCATCGGAACGGAATGGACCCGTTTATGTCGACGCGGAAAATAGAACATGGTTCGCGCCCGCCGAGGGAGGGCTGTACTGGATTAGAAACGGTCGAACGGGGCCTATCCGAGAAGCGAGCATCGGGAAAGACATAGTTTATTCGATTGCCGGAAAGAAAAACGAGATTTGGGTCGGCAGACAAAACGGCGGGCTGACACACCTGCGGTACGAAAATGCGTCCGTCACGTCGCAGACTTATACGGAGCGAAATGGACTCGTTCAAAATAGCGTTTACGCCGTGTATGAGAGCCGAGATGGGACAGTGTGGGCCGGGACGTTAAGCGGCGGCGTCAGCAGATTCAAGGACGGGAGATTCATGACCTACACGACCGCGAACGGTCTCGCCTCCAACACGGTGTATTCAATACTTGAGACGCGTGATGATACAACCTGGTTTGCAACGTCTGGAGGCCTGAATTCGTTGTCAACGGGCCGCTGGAGAACCTATCCATCGAGCGAGGGACTGCCTACCGACAACGTGAATTGCCTATTCGAAGATTCAGCCGGCGTGCTTTGGGTCGGAACGGCAAGCGGAATAGCTTTTGTCAATGCCGCCGGCATCCAGAGCCCTCGCGCTGTGCCAGAGTCTCTGCGCGAACAAATACTGGGAATTCAAGAGGACAAGTCAGGCGCGCTCTGGATAGCAACATCGGATCACGTCGTGCGAGTCAATCGCGACAAACTGCTGCGGTTGGTGGTTAGCGACGATGATGTGCATGATTACGGCCTGTCGGACGGCCTCCGCAGTACAGAAGGTGTAAATCGGGACAGATCTGTAGTTGCGGATTCGTTCGGACGGATTTGGTTTTCCATGAGTCGAGGGCTATCTGTCGTTGATCCGTCTCACTTGCCGGAGAACGCAGCCGCGGCGATAGCTCACGTTGAGACGATTTTGGCGGATGGCAATGCGATCAGTATCGCAGGCACGATCCACGTTCCACCCTCTAACAAGAGGATGACATTTAGCTACACGGGTCTGAGTCTCGCGGTTCCCGAGCGCGTTCGATTTCGATATTTCCTGGACGGCTTCGACCGCGCCTGGAGCGAACCGACAACGGCGCGAGAAGCTGTCTATACGAATCTCGGCCCAGGCCTGTATCGATTCCGCGTTATTGCGAGCAACAGCGATGGGATGTGGAATGGCGAAGAGACTGGTCTTCCTTTTGAAGTTGATCCGGCAGTATGGCAGACATGGTGGTTCCGTCTTTCCATCCTGTTGATCATCGGTCTCGCAGTATTCGCGTTTTTTCGACTTCGAGTGTTGGGTCTGACGAAGCAGATGAATATGCGCTTTGAAGAAAGGCTCGCAGAGCGCACACGGATCGCGCAGGAGCTGCACGATACTTTACTGCAGGGCTTTCTCAGCGCGTCCATGCAACTGCATGTGGCAGATGATCATCTCGCTGCCGATTCGCCTGCCAAACCCCTTGTGTGCCGGGCACTGGAATTGATGGGCACGGTTATCGATGAGAGCCGGAACGCGGTTCGGGGACTCCGTCTGCCGTATCGAAAGACTGACGATCTGGAGCAGGCAGTCGCCGGGATTCAGCAAGAAGTGGGAGTCGCATTCGGGACCGGTTTTCGAGTGGTTGCTGAAGGAGCATCGCGGCCGTTGCGCCCAATGATCTGCGAGGAAGTTTATCGGATCGGTCGCGAAGCGCTGATAAACGCATTCCGTCACTCGAAAGCGAGCAACGTAGAGGTCGAACTCGAATATGCGCACAGTTACCTGCGGCTTCTGGTACGCGACAATGGCATTGGGATCGACCCGGAGGTAGTCCGGGCGGGACGTGAAGGGCATTGGGGACTGTCGGGAATGCGCGAGCGAGCCGAAAGAATCGGTGCGAGATTCCGAGTGTTGAGTGGTGCGTCCGCCGGGACGGAGATCGAACTTTCCGTGCCCGGCCATATCGCTTTCAAGTTCCCGGCTTCGAATCGCCGTAGGGATTGGTTGCCGAGGCTGGGTCTTGGACGAGGGCGAGAAGAGGAACCGAAGACAGGCAGCGAGAAACAGAAGTGAAGGAACAGACCCGCGTTCTGTTTTCTTGCTCCGATGGTCGTACAGGATTGCGGGTGCGGATGGCGAATCAACTTTGCGATGACAACGAGGTTGCACAGATGTCCGGGTCCAAACCATTTTGGTTGAGAAAAGCGGTCTTGCTCCGCCTGTGTGTGTTGCTTGCTGGCTGCTCCACGCGAAACACAAGTGTCGGGCCAGCTATCGAATTCACCAGGGTGCCTCTCGTCGGCGAGGGAGGTCCGGACAAAGTGGATACCATCGCAGGGCGAGTCGTCCAAGCTCGCCCAGGACAGCAAATAGTTCTTTTTGCGCGATGGGGACCCTGGTGGGTGCAGCCATTCGCCGACCAGCCGTTCACGAATATTCAACCGGATTCGAATTGGCGCAGCACGACACATTTTGGAACGGAATATGCCGCCCTACTCGTTGACCCAGGATACCGCCCGCCAGCAACCGTGGACGTTTTGCCGGGCGAAGGTGCTGGGGTGATCGTCGTGGCAATCACCAAGGGCAGACCGGTTTTCTGGCAGACTTGGTGGTTTCTGCTCGGCGCCGCGGCCGCTTTTGCCCTCGCGGTACTAGGGTTATTTCGCGTGCGGATCCACCAAGTGACCCGGCAGCATAGTCTTCGGCTTGAAGAAAGGCTCGCGGAACGCACGCGCATCGCGCAGGAGCTACACGATACGCTCTTGCAAGATTTCCTCAGCGTCTCGATGCAACTTCACGTCGTAAACGACCAACTGGCCCCCGATTCACCCGCCAAACCGCCCGTTTCGCGTGTTCTGGACATGATGGGGCGTGTTATTCAAGATGGCCGGAACACACTGCAAGGCTTACGGTCCTCCAATTGGGGTTCTCAGGATCTGGAGGTGGCATTTTTGCGGATTCAGCAAGAGCTGGCTATCCAGAAGCAAGCGCATTTTCGCGTGATTATTCATGGAAAGGCGCGGCCATTGCGGCCGGTGATTGGCGATGACGTCTATCTCATTGGCCGGGAAGCGCTGGCTAACGCATTCCGCCATTCCGGGGCAAGCGAGATTGAACTCGAACTCGAATACGCGGCCCATCAACTGCGGCTTCTGGTGCGCGACAACGGTTGCGGGATCGTCAGCAACGTGCTGCAATCAGGACGCGCCGGACACTGGGGCTTGTGGGGCATGCGCGAACGGACGGAAAAAATTGGTGCGAGGCTGAGAGTTTTGAGCCGTGCGGAAGCGGGGATCGAGATTGAATTGTCGGTGCCCAGTCAAATCGCGTATCTTCCCCGAGACTCTGACCGTCCCTCGAGATGGCCCGCGATACTGCAGCCCCGAAAGGCGAAAGAAACTGGATCGCCTATCGATAGCGAGAGAGTCGGATGAGCGATCCCACGCGAATTCGCGTATTGAGTGTGGATGACCACCCGCTTCTTCGGGAGGGCATTGCCGCGATCATCAACAATCAGCCGGACATGGTGCTGGTAGCTCAGGCCTGCAACGCGCAGGAAGCCGTCCAGCAATTTAGGAAGCACCAACCAGACGTAACTCTCATGGACCTGAGGCTTCCGGACAAGAGCGGCATCGATGCGATGATAACTGTCCGCGCGGAATTTCCCGAGGCGCGCGTCATTATTCTGACGACCTTCGAGGGTGACGTAGAAATCCAGCGCGCCCTGGAAGCGGGAGCCCGCGGCTACATGCTCAAGAGCATGCCGCCCAAGGAGCTCGTGGAAGTGATCCGCCAGGTCCATGCGGGGAAGAAGCGCATCCCGCCGCAGTTGGCGGCACAACTCGCGGAGCACATGAGCGACGAAGACCTGACGCCGCGCGAGGTAGAAGTCCTCAGTCAAATTGCGGGAGGAAACCGGAATCGAGACATCGCGGAAAAACTATTCATCACGGAAGAAACCGTAAAGGTTCACATAAAGCACATCATGGAGAAGCTGGGGGCGAGTGATCGCACACAAGCCGTCGCGATTGGAGTACGCCGGGGAATCATCGAACTGTAAGGTGCGCTGGCCCGGCAATACTCGTACCTCAAAAGTGGTATGAAAAGATTCCGCAATGTGGGCTTTCACCAGGCCTGCATGCTTGCCTATTCTGGTTGGTAGTGTGCGTGCGATGGTGCGTCAGGGAGAAATGCGCTGCAACGATTATATTCCACGTTTCCGGGTGGCCGGCCTGGGATAGGCCTGCTTTTGTTGCGTGCCATGGTTGGATTAACGGCGACCGCTGAAGGAATTTTCTATCTCTCTGGTCCGTCTAGCTCTTCTTCGACAAATTGGCTACTTGGATCGGTATTGATCGCGAGCGGGGGAGCCCTCGTCGCTGGATTTGTCACCCCGTATGCAGCGCTCTTGGTGGGGCTATGTTTCCTGGGGACCGTCCTTTCGTGGTTTCCCGCGCCTTCTTCTGGTTTGCACGACGCCAGACAGGTGGCATTTGGAATGATGATTACCGCCGCCGCGCTAGCCTTGCTCGGGCCGGGAGCTTTTTCCCTCGATGGCCGCTTGTTCGGCCGCCGCGAAATTGTGATTCCGCCCGCAACGCGCCCGCCAGAATCGTGACATTGGGCGGGTAGAGCGCTAGTTCAGGGGATCTCCCGGCAAATCTGATAGTTTTGATACTCAAACTGCCTCAGCACTAACCGAAAGTGGTATTCCGAGTCACCCCTGGAGTGGTACGCAAAAACCATTCCATCTCATGATGTGCACCTGAAATAGAAGCTGCATAGTGCAGTGGGTGGACAATCTGGATTGGGGGGAGCAAATGGTTTTTGAAAACGTAGCGATTTCGAACGAGAAAAAAGTGGCTGGCTTTGTGATGTCTGAATCTCACGAGCCTGCTGAAAAAAGCCTTGTCGAAGCCGCCAGGGCAGGGCAGTCGACGGCCTTCGGCGCACTTTGCAAGCGATACGAGCAGCAGCTCTTTCGCGCGGCGATTCGCATAACCAGAAATCGTGAAGACTCGGAAGACGCCGTTCAAGACGCTTTGCTGAGAGCCTTTGTTCACCTGCGGGACTTTGACGGCAGGTCGAGCTTGGGAACTTGGCTCACGCGCATCGCCATCAATTCGGCGCTCATGATTCTCAGGAAGAAGCGAAGCTCGCATGAGATTGCCATGATGGGGACCGATGATTCTGGCGCGGATGCCCCGATCTACGAGATACCGGATCGTGGGCCGAATCCGGAAAGGCGTTACGCAGAGAGCGAAAAAGAAAGAATTCTGAAGAAGGCCATCCACAGGTTAAGGCCGACACTCCGGCAAGTGGTTGAGATTCAGCAACTGCAAGAGCGCTCGATGCGGGAAACCGCAGATGCCATGTGCATTTCCGTGGCGGCGGCCAAGGCGCGGCTGTTCCATGCCAAGGTCGCGCTGCGCAAGTCACCAATGCTTAGGCTCATGCAACGACCGGGATCCGCAGGCAAGTTCCGCGTATTGACGGCGGCATGATGGCCGCTGGCAAAAGCGGCGCGTGAGGAAGATTGGCTTATATCCCTGAGGGAAACTCAAGAGATGACAAGGAATGTCATCTACTTGCTGACGTGTTCGCGCTGTAGACGAAGAATTTGCGGCGATTTTTAGGCGGGCGCCACTCCCGCGGCCCTCATCTGCTCCCCGAAGCTCGGTTCACCCGAGTCACAGCAAGATATTCTGCCTGTCCTCCGCCAAGAATCCGTTGCGGCGTTCGTGATTTGCGCAGGCCAAACTCTTAAATACAGCGATACCAGGATGAAAACGGACAGCGCCCATACGCGGGTTTTGGGCTTGGATTCGGCGGCACAGTCCGGGAATGTGTCAGCGCGCGAGCCACAGCGCATACCGAATCGCTTGGAACATTGTCCACTGGTGGCGGGCCCGCAGGATGCGATACCAATCTACGATGGTTTGCGATTTCATAATTTCACTCCCTTGACGTACTCTGCGGGATCGGAATACGCAATGCATCAGGAGATAGACTGTTTTTTTTCTACTTCTGGCGGGCCATGCGCCGATACCACGATGGTGGAGGGATCTGAATTCCGCGTACGACAGAAGGGTCGGTCCCAAGCCATGCCAGCTTGCCGCCACGATCAACAAAATTCGGCAGGCTAAATTGCTCTCATTGGATTGCAGTATGCGCCGACGCCGGAACTTTCTTTCTTAAAGTTGAATAGTTCCGCGCTGCTCGCCGCCGAGATGACCAAGCATCTCACCAACGCCGCTGATGCCTTAGTTATGCGATGGCGCTCGAGAGTTGGGTATGAGCATCAGCAACGAGATGGATCGGAACAGAAATTTCCACCTCGGTCCCGGCGCCGAGCCGGCTCCATATCCGGACTTGAGCTCCGACACTTCCGGCCCTCTCGCGCATCCCCAAGAGACCCCAATGCAATTCCCGCCCCGACCGCAGAACCTGCGGATCGATCCCGCAGCCACTATCACGCACGAGCACGCGCAATCGGCGCGGTGAGTACTCAACTACAGCTTCGATGGCCGCCGCCCCGGAATGTCGCAACGCGTTGAGCAGCGCTTCTCGAGCGATCAAATAAATTTGCTGCTGGATGGCAGGATTCAAAGGCTTCGGTTGGCCCTCGACCAAGATTCGAAATTGCACGCCTGCGGGAGTGAGTTCGTCCCAGAGGACGTACAGCGCTTCTTCAAGACTCAGGGACGGGCTCGCGGACGAGCGCAGATCTTGTAGGGCAACGCGGCCTTCGTCAAGTACGCGGCGCATAAGCCGCAGAGCACGATTCAGCGAGGGTTTAGCGGGCGAATCCGCGGGCGTTTGTTCGACTGCGCCCTCGAGCAGCATGGAGGCGCCTAGAAAGCCTTGGAACAAAGTGTCGTGTAACTCGCGCGCGATGCGCCCACGCTCTTTCTGGCGTTCTTCCAGACGAAGCTTTTGTTCGCGGTCTAATTGCTGGAGGCCAGGGCTGCGGAAGCATCCTTGTAATCGCTGGACAGCCCGCGCGATTGCCTCACGGGCGGAAAAAGCTTCACCAACCATTGTATTGAGAGACTGCTCAGCATGAAGGTTCATGGTTTGTATCGCTCCCTCTTTCTATCCATTCCCGAACATAAGGCGGGCAACTCTTCAGTTTGATCCCCCGCGCTTCACAGACTGCAAGAAACCTTACGGCTTCCCGGTCCACGAGCCTTACCTCCTGTAAATCAATAGTTAAGCTTGCCACCCTTGTTTCGGCATCAAGCAATTGTTGCAACTCGGAGACATGGGCTCCCTCGATACGACCGCTAAGGAGGAAGGTTGGGGAACCATGATCTTCAGATCTCCGAATCTTTAACATCTCGGCGCTGTGATAAGCAACGCCAGGTCCATTCGTAAGATACTGAAAATAAATAGCTTTATGGATCTAAAGAACTCCCGATTTTCGTGAATTTCCGGATTTCGGCATTTTCGACGGGATTCGGGAAAACGGACTATGCGGTCTTGAAGCGGTGTTTATCGATCTTGAGGGCTCTAATCTTTGAATCGAGCGTCGAGGGAGGAACGCCAAGTTTGGAAGCAGCCCCTGTCGGCCCTGAGACCCGGCCCCGCGCCTCCGCGAGGGCGGCCTCGATGGTTTTCCTCTCCTGGGACGCCGGCATCTTGAGGAGCGTTCGGCTAGTCTGATCGGCGGTGTCAGGTTCGCGAGAGAGCCAGCTCTCGTCGACCGTGAAGTTTTCCGTTTCACAGACAATCACAGAGCGCTCAATGACGTTTTGCAGCTCGCGAATGTTACCAGGCCAGGCATAGGCCTTGAGCCTGTCAAGCGTCGTCCTGTTGATGCCCTGAAACCTCTTTCCCGTCTTGTTAGCATAACGGTCGATGAAATATTCCACCAGGAGCGGAATGTCTTCTCTTCTGTCCCGCAATGGGGGCATATCAACCGGAATGACGTTGAGCCGGTAATACAGATCGCTGCGAAAAGTGCCTGCCTCAATAGCGGCCTGCAAGTCACGATTCGTAGCGGCAATCACGCGCACGTTCGCCTGAACCACTTTGGCGCCGCCCAGCCGCTCAAACTCGCGCTCCTGAAGAACACGCAGCAGAGCAATCTGGGTCTCCGGCGGAAGTTCGCCTACTTCATCGATGAAGATGGTGCCGGCTTCGGCCAACTCGAAGCGGCCCAGGCGGCGTTGCGTCGCGCCGGTGAAAGCCCCCTTCTCATGGCCGAAAAGCTCGGAAGCAATCAGGGAAGGAGGGATGGCGGCGCAATTGACACTCACGAAGGCGCGGGCGGCGCGCTGCGAGCGTTTGTGAATCGCTCGAGCGATCAGTTCCTTGCCCGTTCCCGTTTCGCCGGTGATTAGGACGGTGGAGTCCATCGGCGCGACCTTCGCCACCCGTGTAAGAACAGTTTGCAAAGCGGGCGACTCTCCCACGATCTCCTCAAACATGGAAGAGCGGTCGATCTCTTCGCGCAGCGCGATGTTCTCGTGGTAGAGCTGGTCTTTTAACACCTTGATTTGTTCAAATGCCGCTTCCAGAGCCGTTCTTGCCTCGTGTTGCTCGGTCACGTCCATGGTGGTGCCGACGACTTGGATAATTTCGCCCGACTGATTCAGCACGGCGTGAGCGATGGAGTGAAGGTGTTTTATGCTTCCGTCCGCAAGGACGATTCGATAATCGGATCCGGAATCTACCCTATCTTTCTGAGTGGACTCCATTTTCGCTCTCTGCTCGACCATGGGTCGATCTTCGGGATGAACCCTATCGAGAAAACGGGACAGAGTGGCCTTCATTTTCCCGGGATCATAATCAAGAATCCGAAACATCTCTTGCGACCAAAAGGTCTCGAGCGTACGCACATTCCAAGCCCAACTTCCACTTCGGGTCATCCTCTGCGCTTCAGCTAAGTAACCCTCGCTCTGCCGCAACGCTTCTTCTCCGCGCTTTCGCTCGGTGATGTCCGTCGAGGTACCCATGAATTGCAACAAATCTTCGGATGAGTTCAAAACAGGATGGCCAACCGCGTGGACGTACTTGACGACGCCGTCCGGAAGCAGGACTCGGAATTCCAAGTCGTAATCCGACTTTTTATCGATGGCTCGCTCGATTACGGCTTGCCACCTGGCTTGATCTTCCGGATGAACGCGCTGCAGCCGTTTTTCCCAGCCTGGCATGCCTTCCGCTGGATCAAATCCGAAGATGCGATACCATTCCTCGGAAAGATGTACAGGGGCTCTTCCCGCCACCTCCCACACCCAACTCCCTGTGTGGGTGAGCCTTTGCGCTTCCGTAAGATGGCTCTCGCTCTGCCGCAACGCTTCTTGCGACCGCTTGTTCTCCGTGACGTCTGTCACGGCTCCCACGTAAAGCGAAGAATCCGCTTCGTCCCTTGTCGAAAGATGAGCCAATACTCGCACCGATTTGACGGAGCCATTGGGCATCATCAGCCGATGCCCGAAATCAAAACCGATCCCCTCCGCTGCCGCGCCTTCGATGGTTTCGCGGACAAACACGCGATCTTCCGGGTGAGTTCGCGCAATCACCAGATCGACCGTTGGTTTCGTCGCAGGATCGTATTCGAATATTCTAAAAGTTTCGGCGGACCAGTAAATTTCTCCCGTCGAAGCGCACCAGCCGAAACTGCCGGTGCGGCTCAGGCGCTGCGCCTCTGCCAGGTAAGCCTCGCTCCGTCGCAGCGAGTCCTCGGCCCGCTTACGTTCGGCTTTTTCTGTGGCTTCCCGCAGCGCACGCTGCACCGAAGGCACAAGCCTTGATAGCCGCGTCTTCAGAACATAATCCGTTGCACCAATTTTGAGCGCTTCGATCGCCACTTCTTCGCCGAGTGTTCCGGAAACAAAGATGAAGGGCACATCCGGAGAGGTTTTCATTGCCAGTTTCAATGCGGAAAGGCCGTCGAACGACGGGAGGCTGTAGTCCGCCAGAATCAGATCGATTCCACCTCGCTCAAGTGATGCCAGGAACGAAGCCTGAGTTTCCACCCGTGTTACTTCACAGACGATTTCTTCCGAAAGCAGCTCCTGAATCAGATCCGTGTCCTTAGGATCGTCCTCGAGAGACAGGATCCGCAAAGGCTGCGACATACTCACTTCCTTACGCTGCCGGGCGGCGCCTGATTGATGATGGCCCAGAAGACGCCCAGTTCCCGAATGGCGTTTACAAACTCGTGAAAATCAACAGGCTTGACCACGTAGGCGTTGACTCCAAGTTTGTAGCTTGCCACCATATCCTTTTCCTCGTGGGAAGATGTAAGCACCACTACCGGAATGATTTTTAGTTTTTCGTCGGACTTGATTTTCTGCAAAACTTCCAATCCGTCGACCTTGGGCAATTTTAGATCCAGCAAAATGACGGCCGGGTTGTCGCTGTTACGCGTCTTGAACTTCCCCCGGGAATAGAGGTAGTCCAGGGCTTCTTCGCCATCGTGGGTGACCACGACCTCATTGGCGAGGTTGTATTCCTCCAGAGCCGTCAATGTAAGTTCCACGTCTTTGGGGTCGTCCTCAACCATCAAAATACGTCCGAGCAAGTCCATAGTCGCCTTTCCGGATTTTAGAATTTGGGAACTGAGAAATAAAAAGTCGCGCCCTGATCGACTACGCCCTCGGCCCGAACTTCGCCGCCATGACGGTGGATGATACGCTGAACGGTTGCCAGGCCTATGCCCGTACCCTCAAACGCGTCAGACTGATGTAGACGTTGAAACACCCCAAACAGTTTCTTTACGTATTTCATATCAAAGCCGGCTCCGTTGTCCTTGACGAATACCACTATCTCATCTTTGTTCCCGTCGGCGCTCCCGATCTCGATCTTGGTTTGTGGCTGCCTGCTCGTAAATTTAACGGCGTTGGAAAGCAGGTTGACAAGAACGACTCTCAACATAGACCGGTCTCCGTGACAGGCGGGAAGCGCGCTGATCTTCCATGTAATATCGCGGCCGTGCGTCTCTTGCCGTAGCTCGGCGAGGACTTCCTTTACGAGCTGGTCCAGGCTCACCGATGTCATTTGCGTCTCCGCTCTCCCTATCCGCGAAAACGTCAGTAGGTCGTCAATCAAGTTGCCCATGCGTTTTGCCGACTCCAGAATCATCGTCATGTACCGATGGCTCTTGTCGTCCAGTAGGGAAGCCACCTTTTTCTGAAGCAGTTCGGCATACCCCGCCATGTGGCGAAGAGGCGCACGCAAGTCGTGGGAAACGGAATAGGCGAAAGCTTCCAACTCCTTGTTGGTGGCTTCGAGTTCCTTGGACCGTTTCGCCAGTTCCTCGTTGAGGCCGCGAATTTCCTCCTCCCTGCGTTTGCGCTCCGTGATGTCGTTATTAGTTTCCAGGATGGCTACAGGCCGCTCCTGCTCGTCGCGCCGCAGCGCCCATCGGCTCGCCACCACCACGGCGGTGCCGTCAGCTTTCGTGCGCTTGAGTTCCCCCTCCCAGCGCCCGACCCGCAGCAACTCCGCGTGGATGTCGTCGAGCGGCGCCGGAAAAATCGTCCGTAGAAGCTGGTCGGAACGCTTCCCAATCGCCTCCTGCGCCGCCCACCCGTATAACTCTTGGGCCCCCCGATTCCAGTAACTGATTACGAAATCCATGTTGCGGACGAAGATGGTGTCATGCGTCAAGTTGAGCAGGCTGGCCTGCTCTGATCGCTCCTTTACTTCGGCTTGAAGGCGATCGCGGGCCTGGGAAAGGTCGCGCTCGACCCTCCGCCGGACGGCACTAAACCACGCCACCAGCGATGCGAAAGCCACAAAAACGATAAGGTAAGGGATCTCCGAGCGGCTTACGTAAAAAGTGTAAAGCGGCTCGGTGAAGAAATAATCGAAGAAACCGATCGACAGTACAACCGCGAGGGCAGCAGGCCCCGGCCCTGCAAACCACGCAGTGATCGCGACGGCAAAGAGGAAAAGCGGCAGCGCCACATCGCGGAATCCGTAGTGCTGCGTCAGAAGCCCCAAGCCCAGGGCAGCCGCGACGCATACAACTCCAAGGCCGTACCGTAGGAAGACTGGACGGGCTTTCTGCAAATAGAAATTCGCGCGCGCCATGGTTCGTCTCACTTCGACGCGTAGTGGCATTTCCCTATGCCTGGAAATGCGCCGAAGTTCACCCCTCGCTTTGAGCCAGAACAATAGCACGAGATGGTTTCTGCTTTCTTCGGATTGCCGTGCGGTACTCTATTCTTCGACGAAATTGCATCGGACGGTAGGAGGTTAAAAAATGAACGCGCGACTGGTTTCTCTTTCTGGATACGAACTGCTCATCTCTCCCCGGCTCAATAAAGGAACGGCTTTCACCGACCACGAACGCGACGTATTTGACCTTCACGGTCTTCTCCCGCCGCATGTCGGAAGCCTTGATGAGCAGGTTGAGCGGCGCATGCGCGCGCTGGCAGGGCAATCGACGCCATTCAATAAGTACAGTTTTCTGCGCGACCTCCAGGACACCAACGAAACACTCTTTTATACGCTTCTCGTTCGCAATGTCGAGCAAATGCTCCCTCTCGTTTACACACCGACTGTCGGCGAAGGTTGCCAGCGCTTCAGCGAGATCTGGAGAAAACCTCGCGGCTTGTTTCTCAGCTATCCCAACAAAGACCGCATCGCTCATATCTTGAGTCATCCGCGCTACGACGACGTCAAATGCATCGTAGTCAGCGATGGAGAACGCATCCTCGGGCTGGGCGATCAGGGCGCGGGCGGAATGGGTATCCCCATCGGAAAAATGGCGCTCTACACTGCGCTCGGCGGCATTCATCCGGAGCATTGCCTTCCGATTCTGCTCGACGTTGGAACCGACAACCAAGACAGGTTAAACAGTGCGATCTACATCGGTTGGAGACATCATCGCATTCGTGGCGAAGAGTACGACGCTTTCGTCGACGTTTTTGTTCAGAGCGTGAAGAAACGCTGGCCGCACGTCCTGCTCCAATGGGAGGACTTTGCCGGTTCGAATGCCGCGCGGCTTCTGGCAAGGTACCGGGATCAGCTGTGCACCTTCAACGATGACATTCAAGGCACCGCCGCCGTAGCAGCGGCGACGGCGATCTCCGCGATCAATGTAACGGGTAGCTCGCTTGAGCGGCAGACCGCCGTGGTGGTCGGCTTCGGAAGCGCGGGCCTGGGCATCACCAACTTACTTGTGAGGTTCATGCAGGACAAGGGCCTTAGCGAAGAACAAGCTCGCCAGCGCTTTTACGCCATCGACCGCTACGGCCTCATCACCGAAAACACCAGGGACGTGCGCCCCGAACAGCTTCCGTACGCGCGTAAAGAGCAGGAAGTGCGAGGATGGCGGCAACCGAACGGGGAGATCACCCTGCTCGATGTCGTTCGGAATGCAAAGCCCTCCGTTCTCATCGGCGTGTCTGGTCAACCGGGAGCTTTCACCGAACAGGCCGTGCGTGAAATGGCAAAGCATACCGCCCGTCCGGTCATCTTCCCGCTTTCGAATCCTACTTCGCGCAGCGAAGCGACTCCGCAGGATCTGATGGACTGGACGGAGGGTAGAGCGCTCATCGGCACCGGCAGTCCGTTCGAGCCGGTCAACGTTGGCGGCAAAAAGGTTCGCATCACGCAGACGAATAACTCCTACATATTTCCAGGACTTGCCCTTGGAATTGTTGCCTCCAAAGCGAGGCGTGTGACCGATGCCATGGTTAAGGCCGCCGCCGAGGAATTGGTGCGCCACCTGCCGACACTTAGCGACAAGCAAGCCAGCCTTCTCCCGCCGATTTCGGAAGCGCGCAAACTCGGCCGCCAGATTGCGCAAGCCGTAGGAAAACAGGCGATTCAAGATGGACAGGCGCAGGTCGCGGACGAAGATGCTCTGAACCGCGAACTCGAAGCGAATATCTGGGACCCGGCGTACGTTCCCTACGAACGCAAGCCGGAGTCTCTTCAACGAACCGCGTAACACACGCTTAGCGCTGCCAAAGCGTCCCAGCGAACGACCCGTCTAGAGGTTGGTGGACGAGAGGGGATTCGAACTCCCGCCCTGCTTGTTGCGAACAGTGGGGAAAATAAGCTAAGGCAAAGTGCCACAATCACTTAGCTGTTTTCACGGGGCCTTTAATTGGCAAGTCTGGCAACTCGGTTTTCTCTTACTCTTTTCAATGCAGTTCGAGGTGAGAAGCCGGATAAAATCACGCGCGCTCCCGGCTGTTAGCCGCAAAGGCGCTCTGAGCCCACCCATAGTTGAGCCAGATCTCTGAGGTTATCTTTGTATGTACGCGTCACCAAGTATTGCTCCCCGCCCTTTACACGCAACCTGTACTCTCCTGTCGGCAAAGGTTGGATCTCCTCCACGGCGGAAATATTCACGACGACCGAGCGGTGGATGCGAATAAAACCGTAAGGCTTGAGTTTCTCCGCCATGGCCGAGAGGGACTCGCGCAGCAAATAGGGATTGGGTTGGTGTCGCAACGAAACATAGTTACCTTCGGCTTGCACTGCCACGATCTCGGCTAAATCCAAGAATAGGATTCTGCCGTTTGCCTTAAACGCGATTCGTGGTGCCCGGGTGCTCATGATGGAACCCCCCGCATTGCTCTGTCGTTTCGACTTCCTGCTACACGAAGCGAGACTGACGATTGCACTTCTAAATGAAACGGTCCTACATAACCGGAGCAGCCGATCCGTCTGATTTATTCATCAAAAAACCCAGCACCTGGATCAGCCGGCCCATAAGTTACTTCTGCCCAGTGCTTACTGCTGACGGAAAGGTGGATTGTGCGCCGAAATAACACTCAATAGATTCCAACCGTCCGTTCTTGATGCGGAGATACTCCACGTTCCGGAACGATTTGCCGTTCTTGGTGTGGCAAAGATACTTCACAAAAGCATCCTCCGCGCCGGCGGTGATTCGCTCGAGGTCAAAGTGTCCAATGAAATCAACCTGTGTGTCCCAACATTGCGCTTTGAAAATGCTCTTGCTGATGTGGTCGTCGCCGGCCGCGCTCGTAAAGGTGAAGGTGTCGGCGAGCAGCATATTGAACGTGTCCAAATCCTTCTTTTCCCACGCCGCGTACCACTTGCGGATGATCTCCTCGTTCGTTGAGTCAGGCCCTCCCAATGCGCTGGCCCTTGCCGGTCCTGGTAGGGTTACCGCGCCGACCAGCGCGCAGGCTCCCGTTGCGAGCAGATTCCTGCGCGGCATTGTGATCCTTGTCATTGTTCGTTCTCCTTTCATGATGTAGTTTGAAACGCTCAGCCCGATCGCGATGCGGTCAGCCCCGCTTGTAGTTGTTCGGCGGCCGAAGAGATCTCAGCCACCCCACGATATTTCTGATTCCCGCTTTCCACACCTTCGCATCTTGAGCATTCTTTCCTAACGTGGAGTAGCCCTCGACCGTCGCGATCAGAAAACTGGCCGCCTCGTCTGGATTCAGGTCGCGGCGAACTGTTCCTTGGGACTTCCCCTTCCGCAAAAGCGTTGCAATTCCTTCCTGCCAGTCAAGGAATATCCTCTCCAGTCGCTTGCGGAATTGCTCGTCCAGCGGCGACATCTCCTGTGACAAAAGCAGCAGCGGACAACCGGCGCGAACGTCTCGGGGCCCCGCTGGTATCCGCCGGACAACGCCGATCAAAATGTCGATAGGTTCCCCTTCGCTCTCCATAGGACGCAACCACCTGTCGCGCGTAAGTTTTGCGATCTTCTCTTCGACGACGGCATAGCCGAGGGCTTCCTTGCTCTCGAAGTGGTGATAGAGCGCTCCCTTGGTGACGTTAGTGGCGGCGAGGATTGCATCGATGCTGGCACTCTGAAAGCCGGATCTGCGGATCTCTCGAAAGGCCGCTTGCAGCAAGCGTTCCCGTGTACGCTCCGGATCACGAGTCCTTCGCTTCTTCTCGTGAGCAACTAGCATACCAACTAGTATGTTTGTTAGACCATTTGAAAATCAAGCGGAATGTCTAACTCCTGGCGACTCGAAGTTCTCGAATTTCGTAACCTCTCGCCAGTGTGTGTATGAAAAGTTGTAGAAACAGTCGGTCGCGCTGTTTTGGGGTCGTCTCAAGAGGTTGTTAGCCTACCACTCTGCGTCGAGGACCGAAGGCTTGAACTTGTTGTGTCACGTAATCGTTTTGAGTGTGGAACACCCCATGCTTCCTCAGTTGTTACTCAGCAGGAATTTGTGGAGTGGTCTGCCAATTCCGCTCTGAACTGCTAACGCGCCGAGTGGTCCGTGACCTAAATCGCCAGCCATCTGGGCACGGCTTTCACCGGAAGAAAAAAGAGGGGATATGAACACGCTAAGACAGTGGAAGTTCTGGATACCGTTGGTTACGACGATCGTTCTGGGTTGCTTTAGCGATGCGCGCGCACAGATCAGCTACAAAATTGCCGATTTGGGCATCAACAACAGCAAAGACAACTTCAGTATGGCCATGGGCCTGAACAATCAGGGCTGGGCGGAGAACATGGATGGGACCGTGAACCCTCCCGAGAATAATCTTTTTACGTCAGTTTCAAGGGGCCGCGCGGTGATCAGCATCTACGGATTCAACATTGACCTGGGCACGCTCGGAAAACCCGGCGCCAACAGTTGGATTAACTGGGGCGGGATCAACGACCGCGGGGAAGCCGTTGGTATGTCCGAAACAGCTGTTCTAGATCCGAACGGCGAAGACATTTGCGGCTTCGGCACACACCTTACGTGCGTTCCGTTTCTTTGGCGAGACGGCCACATGAGCGCTCTCCCGACGGTGGGCGGCAATAACGGGCAGGCCAGCGCCATCAACAACCGCGGACAATCCGTAGGATTTGCGGAAACGGCGGACGCAGACCCCACGTGCCCGCCCGTTCCTGCTGACGTCCCGGTATTGTGGGAAAAGGGCCAAGCCCACGCCCTTCCTTTAGTAGGTACGGATCCAGACGGTTTCGCATTCGGGATCAACGATCGAGGCCAGGCCGTCGGCTACTCGGGAAACTGCTTCTTCGCGACGCACGCTGTTGTGTGGACAAACAACACTGCCGTCGTGCTTCAGGACCTCGGAGGTACAAAATCCAATGTCGCCTACGTCATTAACAACCTGGGCCAAATTGCCGGGAAGGTCCGCAGCGCCGATGGCACAACCTACGTAGCCGCTCTTTGGCAGCCGGACGGCACACTCACAATCCTCGGCATTCTGCCGGAAGATTTTGCCGCCTTCGCCACCGGCATCAACGACCGGGGCCAAGTGGTTGGAAACAACTTTGACTCCAACTTCAACTGGTCCCACGGCTTCATCTGGCAGGACGGTGTGATGACCGACCTTAATTCGCTAATTCCTGCGGATTCCGGCCTCTTCATAATCTCGGCTAGCAATATCAATGAGCGTGGACAAATCTCGGGTATGGCAACGGTGCAAACCGGGCCCCATGCGGGCGACATTCACGCATTTCTCTTGACCCCCGTAGACGGACGCATAGGCGCCTCGATGGCAGACTTCGCACGTACGCATCCCGAATCCATTTTGCACGGGAACGTTTGCAGCCACTTTTTACAGAGATCCGGACCCGACCGATTCGACCAATAGGGGCATTCGTCCCCCTGGGGTCTGTGCCTGATCTCTCGCAGGGCGACCTCCTCTCATTGCGACACCTTTGTCCAATGGCCTACGATTTTCAAGCCACGGAGGAGTTGAGCGTTCAACGCGACGATCATCGTTGACGTGCTCATGGCGATCGCGCCAACACTCATAGGGAGATCAATTCGCCACCGGACGAAGAGTCCTGCAGGAACCGGGATAGGAATCAGATTATAGGCTGTCGCCCAAACCAGATTTTGAACCATTTTACTGTACGCAGCGCGTGACAATTCGATTGCTTCCACAACGTCGCGTGGGTTGCTACGCACGAGCACAATTCCTGCGGATTCGACGGCGACGTCAGTGGGCGGGTGAGACAGCCTCAGCGCCATACAACGATTTTGACTTTGTCTTTCTCCGCCGAGTGCCCCATTCTTGCGGGTTTGGAGTTTGGTTTTGCAAGGGTGGTCTTTCCTTATTTTTGTTACTTCTTCGTTTTAGTCCATTCGACGACCTGCGCAGTCGCGTTCCGAAATCCCCTCCTTTCCTTCCACTCACTACTCGCTACTCACTACTCACTTCTCCATCCCATTATCGAACCAATTAACCCCCGCTAACTCTTTATAAACTCTCGGCTTCCACCGCTTCATTCAATTATACCACTAAATAATAGTCATTGACAGTAACGCACATCCGTGGTACTCTGTCCCATGATTTCATCGCAGTCCTCCCAATCTCGCCGCCTCTCGCCTGGTTTTTCTTCTCTCTGTGCACCCGGCGCCTCTGCGTTTAGCTCTCCGGATGTTCGTTTTTTCAACTTTAAACTGTCGACTGCCTGCCCTGAGCGTAGTCGAAGCGCCTGCCCTGAGCGCAGTCGAAGGGTCAACTTCCCCTCGCTAAGTCCTTTCCCTGCCACTCTTACGAGCCCTCTGCAACCGCTTGAAAACACAGCCACTTTAAGTTCTGCATTTGCCACTCTTACGCGCCGCGTCAACCATAACCCCTTTGTTTGCCACTCTTACGCAAAACACCCGGGGTGGGGGTCACATCTTTCCAACGAAAGGGTCCGGCGCGCCCCTGGAAGCCTCTCGGATCACGATTCACGGAACACGGATCGCAATTCACATCCTCTATTAGTCACTCGTCACGCGCCACCCGTCGCAGCTTCGCCGCTCTTTCTTCCACTAGTCGCCGGTCACCAGTCGCAAGTCACCAAGTCCTTTATAATCCGCACTTACAGAAAATGCGCCTGTAACTCCTCTAGAATCCGCACTTCCAAAACACAGCACTTAAAGCCCTTTAGAATGAACACTTACAAAAATACAGGAGAGGGGGTACCAGGTCTCGGCCACAAGGCACGGACCTTCAAGGCTCCTGCACTACCCAACGTAGCGCCGGGCTTCAGCCCGGCAGCTCTTACGTTAGTCCATGTGGTGATGCATGGCGAAGATGTTGTCGAGGCCTTGCTGGCAGGGATAGACGTGGACCGAGAATGAGGGGGTGGAAGCGCCCGCCGACACTGCGGTCGCAAACTTTCTTACTCACAAGGATGACCTCAGTTGGCTGGAGAACTAAACGAATTCGCGTTTACCACACGTACGTTCCCGCGGATTCTGCGGGCAGGGTCGTCGTGAAGGATCTGCCGTGATACTTCACATCGAACGTTTTCGAGAAGTTGCCGGTATTCGATACGACCAGCACGATCTTCCCGTCAGGAGTGAGAAAGGCTACATTCGGCAATTGCTCCAGATCATTGGACCCAACCCGCACAGAACCGGGCGGCACAAATTTCGAAAAGTGCGCGAGCGCGTAGTAAGCCAAATTGCGAGTTACATTGTTGCCGTCGAGAGTGATCGCGCCCTGGCACATCGTGCATCCGCCGTCATTGGTGTGCGGCCCATAATTCGGGTCGGCGGCAAGGTTCCAGAGAAGTACGTTGCGGCTCCAGTTCCGGGTGGAGCCGATCAGCACCCGGCTAAGGGCCCCGGCAATACCGAGCGGGCCGCTCGGACGACCGCCTATCGACTGCTCGGTCATGTACAGATTCTTGTTTGGATATTCATCATGAACGTTCGTCAAAATAGAAGTTTCTCCGCCATACAGGTGAAAGGCGGTGCCATCGACATACTTGCTGGCATCGGGGTCCGCCAGGATCGAAAGAGGATACGATGGAACATCGGGATTGTGATCGTACAAGAGTATCTTCGTATGGATTTCCGCCTTCTGAAACGCGGGTCCGAGATACTTTGCGATGAAGGCGTCCTCCTCCGCCGCGAACACCACCATGCTCGGCGTGTTCTTCGGGTTCAAAGGCTCATTCTCGATGGTGATGGCGTCAATCGTGATGCCTTCGGCCTTCATGCCTTCGACATACTTCACCAAATAATTGGCGTACGCGCCGTAATACTCAGGCTTTAAATTGCCTCCTTTCGACTTGTCGTTCGTTTTCATCCAGGCTGGGGCAGACCAGGGAGAGGCAAGTATCTTCATCCCTGGGTCAATCGCGAGAATCTCTTTCAGGATAGGGATGACGTCGGCACGATCGGGGGCCAGGCTGAATTTGGCCAGTTCCGCGTCGGTCTCTCCTGCCGGCCGATCATCGTAGGAAAACACATGGTCATTCATATCGGAGGCGCCGATACTTACTCTCAGATAGCTGATGCCAATAGCGTTCTCCTGGCTTGCGAAAAGTTCTTTCAGTAAGGAGTTCCTGGCAGCAGGTTCCATACGCATAAGAAGTTGCGCACTCCCGCCTGTCAGAGCGAGACCAAATCCGTCGATGGGCTGATACTGCTGCATGTCGTTCACGTCGATGACGGGAAGGGCATTGCGGGATTCAGAGAACTGCAGGGGCGGCGTCTGGAGAGCAAACAAGGAAGACCGGTCCGCAGTCGTCAACCAGAGCCGCGCGTTCCGCTGCTGGGCGTTCGATGAGATGAACGGGAATATCAGGAGTGCACACAACAAAAACATGGCGAGTCTACGGTTCATGGAAACCTCCTCTTGCCAGCTGCGATACGCAAAAAATCCATTCAGCGGCATTCATTGCAACCGAACGTCGCGTTATTTGCTTTTAACTTTCCGGCTGCATTGCGAGCGGAGCACTCACGAGAGTGCCTTGGTCATCCTGTGCCGTGTAAGGTTGAGCGGGTGCCCTGCCGCTCGAGTTCCGCGCGACAAATTCAGGCTCAATCGAGATTTCCTGAACCCAGTCTTCGTGTTCTTCGATGCGGTTCAACAGAGTGCGCGCGGCTATTTCCCCCATTTTTTGGAGCGGTTGCCGCACGGTTGTGAGACTCGGGTTGTTGTGGACGGCAATTCGTATGTCGTCGAAGCCGACCACAGAAATATCTTCTGGAACGCGCAGTCCGGCCTGCTCGAACACGCGAATTGCGCCGATCGCGGAGATGTCGTTATAGGCAAACAGCGCCGTGAACGGCCTTTTGCGGGACAACAGCGTTTTCGCGGAGGGATAGCCAAGCTGGGGCGTGGCATCGTCTCCCTCGAGTTGAACGACTAGTTCCGCGCGCATGCGGATTCCAAGCTCCTCGGCCACTTCGCGGATGCCGTTCCAGCGGTCCTCCGAATCTGGGCTGACTTCAGCACCTTTCATAAAGGCGATTTCGGTATGACCGAGCTCGATCAGATGACTCAACGCCAGCCAGGCTCCTTTTCGATGATCCAAAACGACGTTCGTAACACCTTCCAAGCGGCGGTGGCCCGGGATGGCGATCGTCGGCAGCGGCAAAGGGTGATCGATAACGGTGTCCACGGTAATGAATCCTTCGACGCCGCGATCCAAAAGAATGTGCGCGTACGTTTCAAGGAGCTTAGGGTCGTGGCGGTGAGCAACGGTTAGGAAGAAAAAATTCTTCTGCTGAAGGTATCGTTCAATGCCGTTAATAATCGGCGAGCCGTAAAAGTCACCGATCTCCTGGGTCACCACGCCGATCATATAGGTGCGCTTTACGCCCAAATTGCGAGCATAGAAGCTGGGGCGATAGTTCAACTCGCGGGCGGCGGCGAGGATGCGCTCTTGCGTTTGCAGTGGAACAGATCGGGAGGCGGCAGTCTTATTTAACACCGCAGAGCAGGTCCCTTTTGTGAGACCCACTCGCTCGGCCACCATTTTCAAGGTGACGTGGCTGTTCTTGCCGTTTCCCTTATTTTTCTGGGATTCCATACGGCCATCGCTCCTCACACTCAACCACAATATAGCGTGCAGGACGGCACCATGCCGGACTCGACCAATTGGCTGGCATTCTACCTTATTAAGCCCCCTCCGCACAGCAAACTGGCCCGTTTGTACTGGAACTTACTAGAATACCGATCTTTTATCCACGAAAAATTTAGAATACCGGTATTTTTCGCTTGACAAGGCATGGGCACCTGGCGCTAAATGGCGCCACACGGGGTAGTGCAAAAATACTAATTGAGTTGAGCAAAAACTGTGATGCGTGTTTGTTGGGAGTGCTTTATGAGCAGGACAGGGCCTGGGGTGCTGTTTAGCGGGAAAGCCATTTCTGACGGGGTGGTCAATTCTTGGGGTGGGAGGAATTCAATGAATAGATTATTTAGGTTAGCGCTTGCGTTTTGCCTTGTCGTTTGTATGGCTAGGCCGGTCTTTTCCCAGAGTAGAAATACCGGGGAGATTCGCGGCACGGTGACGGATGCGACGGGAGCCGTTTTGCCGGGTGCCACCGTCACGCTTACCAATATAGATACAGGGGAGACGAAGGACTTCGTCACGAACGCGGACGGTATTTACGACACCGTTTCGACGCCCGCAGGAAACTATAACATTAGCTTCACCGTTAAAGGCTTCAAGAAGCTGGTGCGCGGGCCCTTCACGCTCAACGTCGACGTAATCACCGAGAACGCCGCCTTGGACGTTGGTCAGGTGACGGAAACGGTGACGGTAGAAGGGAATGGCGTGCCCCTTCTCGACACCGAAACCAGCCACATGGGGGCAGTTCTTGAAAAGGAAACCATTGGTAAACTGCCTCAAGTGGGCGCCGGAATCACTGGCAACGACTGGGCTAACTTCAATATCCTCCTCCCCGGCGCTGCCGGAGCCCCTTCGCAGCCGGCCTCCGAAGGCAGCGGCTCCTATAACGCGGGAGACGCCATTTCAATTAATGGCAACTTGCCCAATTACGCGAACTATCTCGCGGACGGCGCCGTTGTTCAATTGCCGGTTAGCAACAACGTGGACAACACGGTGTTTGAAGCTGTCTCGGAGGTTCAGATCACCACGTCTTCGTTCTCAGCTGAATATGGCATTGGCGGAGCCGTATTCAACCAGATCAGCAAAAGCGGGACCAACGGTTTCCACGGATCAGCTTACGATTATTGGCAGAACGACATTCTGAACGCTGCCCAATTTTTTAATAATGCGCTGCCAAATGGTACCTTTGTGAAACCGGCGCCGGCGTATTTGCGGTACAACGAGTGGGGCGGCTCAGTAGGCGGTCCCATCCTCAAGAACAAGTTGTTCTTCTACTTCGTCCGGGACAAGATCTATGACAACGGCGCCGGAAGCGTTCACCACAGTACGGTTCCCACCCTCGCGGAGAGAGGCATGGGCACGGCCAATCCGGGCGCATTTGATTTCAGCGGCAATCCCCTCATCTACAACCCCGCGACGCGGACGTCGGTGGGCGGGCCTGCGACGCAGTTTGCTGGCAACATTATACCGGGCTCTATGGTGGACCCTGTCGCCGCGAAGCTTCTGGCGTCCTACCCTCTGCCTAACGCAGCGGGAACCCCGGCGACAATTAACGGCGTCGTTTACCCGGGAGACATCCAAAACAACTTCACCTTCACAGCGTCCGCTCCCAACCCGAATCTCCGGTATTTTGGGCGCATTGACTACGATTATTCTTCGAAAAACCGGGTTAGCTTTTCCATCAGTCAGAAGAACAACAATGGAAAGAATATCAACCAGTTGCCATGCCCTCTCAACTGCTTTTCGGGGGACATCGACGGTTACAACGTACAGCTTTCCGATACCTGGTCAATCACTCCGACGCTGGTCAACGAATTCCGCATGGGGTATACCAAGCAAGGCAACTGGTTCGTTCCTCAGACCCTTGGATTCAATAGTGCAACCTCACTGGGTTTGCAATACGCCAAGGCGGCCGTCTTCCCGACCATCAACGTGAGCGGCGTATGCTGCACGCAATTGGCCCCGGGTACGAACGCCGTGTATATCGAGAACCTCTACGATCCGTCGGATGTGATTACGCTGGTCAAAGGCCGCCACATTCTGCACTTCGGCATCGAAGTGCTGATGGGCGAAGGTAACACCACGCCGTGGGGCAACATTACCGCGGGCAATTTCGGTTTCACCGGGCAGTACACCCAGCAAAACGGCGTCGCCGGCACTGGACTGGGAGTCGCCGATTTCCTGCTTGGCGACGTCGAAAACTGGTCTGCGACCAATCAGTCAACGTCCTATGCGCGATTGAAGAGCCCGCAAGCCTTCGTGCAAGACGACATCAAGCTGCGCTCGAATTTCACCTTGAACCTTGGCTTGCGCTATGTAGGGACGACTGGATTTAGCGAGACCAAGAATAGCCTGGGCGGATTCGATCCCAATCTCATTAACCCTGCCAATGGGACCCTCGGTTCGATGTGGTTCGCGGGTCAGGATAACCGCAACACATTGCAGAAAGGCGTTTGGGACATCTTCCTGCCCCGCGTCGGCTTTGCCTGGTCTATCCGACCCGATACAGTGATCAGAGGCGGTTTTGGGATGTACTCGTATAACTTTAGCCAAGACACGTATGGAAACGGAATAGGAGTTGGGGCGCTCACTACCAGTACGGGCAGCACCACCGACCCCAACGTTGGGGCTGGCCCGGCGCCTCTGATCAACTTGAACGCGTCCGCTGCTACCGCTAATTCCGTGCTCACGTACGTGGTGGGGTCGCCGGCGGCACGGCAACCCTTAACCTACTGCTGCACCCCGGGTGTCTTCCACAACCAGACGTATGTTCCGTATATGGTCCAACCCGGGAGAATCAATGAGTGGCAGTTGAGCGCCGAGCATCAATTCGCGGGTAATTTCATGGCCTCGCTCGCCTATGTGGGCAGCCACGGATCGAACCTGCAATTCCCGACGGACCTGAACCAGGTCACCAACCCGGCCAATATGGTGGCAGGCAACCAGGCTCTGCGTCCGTTCCCATCTTGGGGCAGCCTTGGCGGCAACTTTTACAACGGTATTTCAAATTACACCGCCGCGCAAGCCATGATCACCAAGCGTTATACCAACGGCTTACTCTTCAGTTTCAACTATGTCTGGTCGCATTTCCTGGATGATCAGGATTCGTCCGGATGGGGCAGCCGCGGAGGGACGCAGTCCTGGCAAATCGGCAATAACCTGAAGGCCAACTATGCCAACTCCAATTTCGACATCCCGAACTCGGTCAAGGGATACGCTGCTTACGACCTGCCTTTCGGCAAGGGAAGGAAGTATGTGAGTCAGGCTAACACGCTGGAGGACGCTGCCATCGGCGGATGGCAGATCAGTGGAACGATGCTCATTCAGGACGGGAATCCGTTTACCATAACCAACTCTGTAAACAACAGCCACTCGGATTGCGGTAATGGATGCGCGTGGTTTCCCAATCTCGTGGGCAATCCCAATTCCGGCGTTCCAGCCTCTCCGGTCAACTCGATTTCCTGGTTTAATACCGCAGCGTTTGCCTCCGCTGCAACCGGAACATTCGGCAACAATGGCCGGAACACACTGCGGGGGCCGCACTTGAATGTCTTTGACATGTCCCTGTCTAAGACCATTAAGGTCAGAGAGCGAATTGAGCTGCAATTGCGATCTGACTGGGTCAACGTCTTCAACCACCCGAGCTTCGGCCTGCCGAGTTCAACACTGGGAGCAGGTAACTTCGGGCAAATCAATGGCGCATCCCCCAACGGCGGTATCGCGGTTGCCCCTCGAACCGGTCAACTTAGCGCGCGCATAACGTTCTAACAGAGATGGCCAATTAGGGAGAGGACGGCAGAAGCCTGCCGTCCTCAACTCTGTCTGGACGAAGAACGAGACTTTAGAATGCGCTTGGTGCGCCGTACAATCGGGACATGAGCACAAAAGCGATCGTGGTTTTGGCGTGGTTAGTTCTCTGTGTCGCGTTGGTGCCGTGCTTCTCCCAATCGAATCCTAGCCACCAACAGCAAATCGAATTACACAGTCGTCAGGCTGCGGAATACCAGAAGGAGAACAGACCTGACTTGGCGGTGCCCGAATATAGAGCTATTATTGCCCTCGACCCGAACAACGTGGATGCCCGCGGCAACCTGGGGGTGGTGCTGTTCTTTCAGGGGGCGTACACGGATGCTATCCCGCAGTTCCGCGCCGCGTTGAAACTACGGCCCACTCTGTGGAAAATTCAGGCCCTTCTGGGCATCGCCGAAAAGCGGACGCGCGACGTCAAAGCGGCGCTCGGCAATTTGGAGAAGGCATTTCCAAATGTCCAGGAAGAGAAGATTCGAATTGAGACCGGAATGGAGCTGATTGAAATCTACTCCGGGACGGGCGATCTGGACAAAGCCGCAGCGGTCGTGAGCGCTCTTCGGGAACGGGAGCCGACGGACGAAGCTGTGCTTTACACCGCGTACCGAATCTATTCCGATCTTGCCGCCGAGTCCCTGCTCAGCTTGTCCGTGGTGGCTCCGAATTCTGCACGCATGCACCAGGCGATGGCGCACGAACTCGCGAAGCATGGGGACAACGCTGAAGCAATCAAGAACTACCGAGCTGCGCTCAAAATCGACCCACAACTTCCTGGACTTCATTTTGAGATCGCGGAGATGCTCCGCAGTGCGTCGGATGCGGCCGGCACGGAAGAAGCCGAGAGCGAGTACAAGGCAGCCTTGAAGCTTAATCCGTTCGATGAGCAGTCTGAATCCAGGCTTGGCGATATCGCGGCTCAGAGAAACGATTTAAAGGAAGCTTACGAGCGTTACACGAGGGCCGTGCAACTGCAGCCGGGCGACCCCGACGCCAGCATCGGCCTTGCGAAGGTATTGATGTCCATGGATCGAATGGAACAAGCCGAGGGGCTTCTGAAGCACGCCCTCCAACTTGACCCCACCAGTGCCGTGGCCCACTTCCGTCTGAGTACGGTCTATCGGCAGATGGGACGACCGGAGGATGCCAAACACGAAATAGAGGAATACCAAAGATATAAGACGATGAAGGAGCAACTTCAGGAGATTTATCACCAGATGCGCCTGGCACCAGCCGCCAAAGTAAGCGACGAGACTGATCCTAGAAAATAGTCAGCCTGCTGCCGAAGGGAACGCCGTCGCGATTCGGTCTGACGCATGCGGGCGGCGCTGTGTTTGCACCTGTCGGATAGTTGGCTCGCAAGGCCTGTTGTGCGCCACGAATTGCTGAAGCTTAGAATCGAGAAAATCGCAATGATGAAAACGCTCCTGCTAATGATTGCGACATTGTCGTTGGCTGTGCCGCTGCGGGGAACCTCATTCTATCCGGCCCGGCCGAACGATCCGAAAGCACTTTATCTGACGGCGGATAATTTCCCCGTGAAAGGGGACGGAATCGCGGATGATTCTGCTGTCCTGCAGCAGGCGATCAATATGGTTCGGGAGACGACGAATCAGGGCATTCTGTTTGTGCCGGCCGGCCGTTACCGTCTGACCAAGACGATCTATATCTGGCCCGGAATCCGGTTGATCGGGTTTGGCTCTGCGCGGCCCACATTCGTGCTGGCCGCAAACACGCCGGGTTTTCAGCAGGGGCCCGCCTACATGGTGTTCTTCGCGGGCGGCCGTCCGAGCGGGAATGCCAATCCACCGGATGCGAACCCGGGCACGTTCTATTCTGCGATCAGCAATATCGACATCGAAATTCAAGACGGAAATCCGGGTGCTGTGGGCATACGCGCCCACTATGCCCAGCATTGTTTCCTCGCTCACATGGATTTTCACATCGGCGCGGGACTTGCGGGCATTCACGATGGCGGCAACGTCGCGCAAGACGTCCATTTCTACGGGGGTCAATACGGCATCTGGACCCGGAAGCCGTCCCCTGGATGGCAATTTACCGTGATCGATGCCACGTTTGACGGCCAGCGCGAAGCCGCGATCAGAGAACACGAAGCCGGTCTGACCTTGATTCGCCCGCAATTCAAGAATGTCCCCACTGCAATTTCAATCGATTCCCAATACTCCGACGAACTCTGGCTGAAAGATGGGCGCATGGAGAACGTTAGCGGCCCCGCCGTAATCATCAGCAATGAGAACAATGCTCGCACCGAGATCAACATGGAAAACGTCGTCTGCCGAAAGGTCCCTGTTTTTGCGTCTTACCGCGAAAGCGGAAGGCAAATTCCGGCTCCGGGAGAAATATACGAGGTGAAGACTTATTCTCATGGGCTTCACTTCGAGGAGATTGGCGCCGCTCCCGCGATTCAGGACGTCTATGAGACAGCACCACTAAGCGCCTTACCAAAACCAGCCAAGTCTGATATCCCAGATCTGCCTCCGATGGACACCTGGGTCAATATCCGCAACCTTGGCGCTCGGGGCGACGGAACGACGGACGATACCGACGTATTCAGAAAAGCCATCGCTGAGCACCGCGCGATTTACTTGCCGTCCGGCCAGTATCGGGTAACGGACACCATCACATTGAGGCCGGATACGGTGCTCATCGGCCTTCATCCCAGCGTCACACGGATTATCCTTGCCGACTCAACCGCAGCCTTTCAAGGCGTTGGCAGCCCCAAGGCGCTGCTTGAGACCCCAAAAGATGGGACCAATATAGTGACCGGCATCGGCCTATACACAAACGGCATCAATCCCCGAGCGGTGGCCGCGAAGTGGATGGCCGGCAGGGATTCGATGATGAACGATGTTCGCTTCCTGGGCGGGCACGGTACGGTTGATCCGAACGCCTCCGCGGAAGAGAGCTCCAAAGTATGGAGCGAGATTTATAACAATACCCACACCGCCGATTCCAATCTGAATCGCCGCTGGGACGGACAGTATCCCAGTCTCTGGATCACCGGGGGCGGGACTTTCGTTGACGTCTGGACGCCCAGCACGTTCGCGCAAGCGGGGGTGTATATCTCCAACACTTCGACCGAAGGGCGAATTTACGAACTGTCGAGCGAGCATCACGTTCGTAACGAGGTAGTCTTGGACCATGTATCCAACTGGCAGATTTTCGCGCTTCAGACGGAAGAGGAGAGGGGCGAGGGCGGCCATGCTTTGCCGCTCGACATCCGGGATTCGAGCAACATCACTGTAGCAAACTTGCACATGTATCGCGTCGTGAGCAGCTATCAGCCTTTCCCGTATGCGATCGAAGTTACAAACTCGGAGAATGTACGGTTCCGAAATGTCCATTGCTACAGCAACAGCAAAGTGTCCTTCGACAACGCGGTTTACGATCAAACCCACAATGTGGAGGTACGGCAACGCGAATTCGCATGGCTGACGATTTCGGGCGGCGCGCCTCAGGTTCGCCCGAAGGAGACTTCTCCTGTTCTCGCCGAAGGCGCGAAGGTGCAAAGAGTCGCGACCGGTTTCTACAATATTTCCGGGGGAGCCGTTGACAGCTCCGGAAACGTTTATTTCGTCGATGCAAAATGGCAAACCATCTACCGCTGGTCGGCTGCAACTCGCCAGTTATCGAAGGTGCGCGATAATCCACTGGACCCGGTTCAGCTGGTTTTTGATAAGGCCGGGGACCTGATGGTGATTTCCTCGGCGGGAAAGGGCAGCGTGTACAGCTTTAAGCCCGGCTCCCAAGAGGACGATATGACGGTGCTAGAAGCCGTAGCAGCTACGCCACGCCCAGGAATGACGCCGGTTCTGCCCGTCAATTATTGGAGAAACGAAAACGATTTCCGCGAAGCGGTGTCCGTCAAAAGACCCTATCAGTTCGTATCTCAGGACGGAAGCACTTTTCTTCCAGCAGGCAAGGACTTTGTGACCGGGCAACTCTATTATGGGTCCAAGTTTAATGACCTGCTACAAGCTTTCGGCATGGCGGCCGCAGTTGCGGGCCAGCCTTACTACGTTTCCGATGAATCCGAACAGAAGACGTATGTCGGCGACGTCGGGGTTGACGGCGCAATCTCGAACTTGAGGCTCTTCGCTGAGCAGGGCGGAGAGTATGTGACGGTGGACGAGAAGGGCAACGTCTATATCGCGGCGGGCCAAGTGTTCGTGTACGATCCGTCGGGCCATCTGATCGATACGATTGAGATTCCCGAGCGGCCGTCGCAATTGTTATTCGGCGGTAGCGATGGCCATACTCTGTTCATTCTTGCGCGTAGTTCCTTGTACGTCGTCCAAACCCGTTTCAGAGGGCGCTGAATAGAGAGGATTCTTATTTGCCAGGGCCACAGGGATACAGGCATTTGTATGCGAGAGTAGTCACTTATACGGCTATGACGGTACTTTTGGTTTGCCTTCTGGGCTTCTCCCCACTTTCACTGGGCCATCGACGCATATTTGATTTACTTGATAGCGAATCAGCTTTACTGGTTCTCGCGGCAAATCGTTCCAGCGAGCAGCCATCGGCACCGGAGACCGATGCTCCGTTACCTCAGCTGGTAGATATTACCGATTCGACGAAAATCAAATTCGATCATCTTTCGAGTCCAGAACAGAAATACATTGTGGAGTCAATGAGCGGCGGCGTCGCTCTCATCGACTATGATCGAGATGGATGGCCTGATATCTACTTTACCAACGCAGAGAGCGTGGACATGGCGCTTTCTGGTAAGAAAGCACGCAGCGCGCTTTACCACAACAATCACGATGGAACCTTCACGGACGTTACGGATAAGGCGGGTGTCGGCTATCCGTGCTGGGCAATGGGTGCGGTTGTGGGGGATTACAACAACGATAGGTGGCCAGATCTGCTAGTCACCTGCTTCGGAGGCGTAGTCCTGTATCGCAACAATGGCGATGGAACATTTACGGACGTCACGAAGCAAGCAGGCCTGAGTAATGATTCAGGATGGGCAACGGGAGCGGCCTTCGGAGACTATGATGGCGATGGTTGGGCTGACTTGTTTGTGTCGCACTATGTGGATTTCCATCTCGACGATCTTCCGGCCTTCGGGTCCAGTAAGACCTGCAAGTATCGGGGAATCGATGTCCAATGCGGCCCTCGAGGGCTCAAGGGTTCTCCGGATAACCTCTACCACAACAACGGCGACGGCACATTCGCGGATGTATCGAAGAAGGCCGGAATCTCTGACCTTCCAAATTCCTTTGGATTGACGGTCGTTTGGGAAGACTTTGACGACGACGGACATCTCGATCTTTTTGTAGCCAACGACGGCCAAAGGAATTATCTCCTCGAAAATGATGGCAGCGGGCATTTTAAGGAGATCGCTTATTCCGCGGGCGTAGCGGTCAGCCAAGATGGGACCGAGCAAGCCAACATGGGCGTTGCCCTCGGCGATTATCAGCACACCGGACGTTCTTCCATACTCGTGACCCATTTCAGTGACGAATACGCGGCCCTGTTCCGGAACGATGGGCAGATGAGTTTTGCTGATGTTTCTTACGCTTCCCAAATTGCTCCCAGCACGGTTCCCTACGTTGGCTGGGGCGACGCGTTTTTCGATTTTGAGAACGATGGCTGGCTCGATATGTTCCTGGTGAACGGTCATGTCTACCCACAGGTGGACTCCGCCGAAACGGGATCCAGATACCGCGAGCCAAAGCTGCTGTTCCTGAATCAGCGCAATGGCAAGTTCAAGGACATAAGCAAGCTTGTCGGCCCGGCCATCCAACTCATGCAAGTCAGCCGGGGAGTAGCGACCGGAGACTTATTTAACGACGGGCGGATTGACATTGTTGTCGAAAATCTTAAAGGCGGTCCTATGATTCTCCGTCCACAAGGCGGTCCCTCGAATCACTGGATAACCTTTGAGCTAGAGGGAACGAAGAGCAATCGGCTGGCCTTGAACGCGCGGGTAAAAGCGACCGCTGGAGATTTAGTACAGATGGGCGAAGTTTTAAGTGGGGGCAGTTATCTCTCCCAGAATGATCTCCGAATTCACTTTGGCCTCGGCAGCAGGGAACGCGTCGATAAAGTCCAAATCTTATGGCCTACGGGCAAGACGGAAATCATGACTGACTTGGCTGCCGACCGCTTCTATAAAGTGAAAGAAGGTGAAGGGATCGTTCCGGTCGAAAAAAGCAAAAGTGTAGTTCCTAAGTATTAATAAGATTGGGATCTGCGGCCTCGCCATGCCCCTGTTCGATTTCTTCCGAAATGCTTAAAGTATATAAATCACCTCGTGAAAACACAGTGTGGGGACGGCCAGCTACGTATCGCCGCTGTGAGATGCGACAATTTCGATAACCGATCTCCTTCCGAAACTCTTCAGGGCCTCTACGGTCGGATATTGCTCTCCGCATTGAGCTGGGTAATGAGCTTGGCCCATGTGGCACTGCACTGGTTTCGGCAAAGACGAGCAGGGAGGATCCAATCCGCCTGGGGGGCTACGACGCCTCTTTCACATAAAAAGATCAAAATTATCGTGGATGCAATCCGCGACCAAACCTGAGAGAACTTGAAGGGCTTGGTTGTATGCAACTGATGTATAATCGTGAGTAGTAGAAGGCCAAAATGGAAATGTCGGCTAATTTATGTGTCGAGCAAGTTGCTCGCCGTATTTCCGGCATCCGTGTTCCCGGCGCGATGCGCCGCAACTTGGGATATCGCGGCCTGTTGGTGGCAAGGCTGCTCCTAAAAGAAATGGCTGTTTGCGCCTTCGCCGCGGTCTTTTTGACACCGGCGCTCCCGGCCCAGCAAGACACAACGCCTGGTTGGCCCTTGCATAACTCCGCACCAGATCATGCGCTTCCCGATGCCGTAGGCCCACAACCTCCGAATATTGTTGAAACGGACGAGTCATGCTTGCGGTGGACGGTTGGGAAAGTGAAAGGGCCCACGATCAGCACTGCAACTCTAAAGGTTCCCGGAAAAGCAAGGGGTGAATACAGGAAAGGATGCAGTGATTTTAAGGTCAAGAAGCTCGCGAGTGCCGAGGATCACCTGCGCAAGGCGGTTCAAGAATATCCGCAATATGCAGCCGCGTGGGTCCTGTTGGGTCAGGTTCTGGTAGCAGGGAACCGAATCGGAGAAGCACGGAGCGCGTGTTCCCAGGCATCAGGTGCGGATTCGAGTTACGTGCCCGCGTACCTTTGCCTTGCGGACCTTGCTGCGCAGCAGGAGGAGTGGCATCAGGCTCTGGATCTAGCGGATCGTGCTATCACACTCGATCCGGTGCAGAATGTGTATGGAAATTTCTACAGCGCAATAGCCCAGTTTCATCTAAGCAACCTGCCAGCGGCGGAGAGAAATGCGCTCGAGACGATCGACGCCGATCATCTGCACCTCGTTCCTCAAACGCACCTTTTGCTGGCCCAGATATACGGAGCCAAGCATGACTTATCTGGTGTATCCGTTCAGCTTCGGGCCTACTTAAGAGTTGCTCCCAGCTCTCCTGATTCTGCCGCGGTGAGGAAAAGCTTGGCGGAGGTCGAAGGCCAAATCCCCAAGTAAACCAGGTCTATTAGAATCTGGTGGACGAGAAGGGATTCAAACCGCCGGCCTCCTCGTTGCGAACGAGGCGGGAAAATTCACAAGACGCGGTGCTGCAACCACTTACGTCTTTTGAACGTCGCTTCAACTGGGGCAACTTGGGCAACCGAAACCACATTGCCGAATAAAGACAGGAACGAACGCCGCAGCGATAAGGTTTGAACCGGCGACCTTCGGAAGTCACCGCGCAATCTGACTCCCTCTTTCGCCTATCGACGTGGAGAAATCACGCGGGCTGTCACGCGATGCGCTGCGGCTGGTGACTGTGAAATTGGAGTGACCTAGCGAGCTCCGCCAATTAAACAAAACGGCTTCCAAATGGTCAGTGCCTGATTTGTCGGGCGGTCTCAATGGGTCGACGCAACACCATCTGATATAAGTCTGCTCTCTAAAGGTGGTGTTGCATGAGGCAAGGTAAACGGTTTGGGCTTTCTAGGGCGCAGAAGAGCGAGTTGTGGCGCCGATGGAAGGCGGGCCAGTCGCTGCATGAGATCGGGCGTGCCTTCGGCAAGGAGCATTCGTCCATTCCCTGTCTGTTGCCGCGTCACGGTGGGATTGTTCCGGCAGTCCGTCGGCGCCCAAGGCGCGTACGCACAGCCGTTGAGCGAGAGGACATCTCGCGAGGGCCCCGCTTCCGGTGCATCGCTTCGTAAGATCGCCCAGCTTCTGGAGCGGTCGAGCCGCTCGCAGCCTCATGGGTGGCATGCTGGCGGCATTCGCAGTTTTGACCGCCTCTGGCATCGCTTCTGCTCAAGACACCAAGGACGAGATCACGTTCAACCTGCTGCCGAACCCGGCGGTCGTTGATTGTCTTCGTGCCAATCCTTTGAGGAGCCGCGAGCCCATGCCACGGTCACCCGTGGCAAGCAGAATGACACACTAATTCTAGATCTGGATGGGGTCAAGCCAGGTCTCGCGTTTGACCTGTTCACCGTCCAGAACATCTTCTTTCAAGCCAATGGCACCAAGGACCCCAATTTCACGGGAAGCTTCGGTTTGGCTTGGTATCAGTCCGATGTCAAGATTGGCAAGCAAACCGATGACGGCCATGTCCAGATCAAAACGATTCTTCTGGACGATATCTTCGGTTTTGACCCCGACGTGCGCTTGGCTCCGACGAACACCTTCCACCGGGGCTTCTGGTTTGACAATCCCCAGGATGCGGCAGCTCTGCCTAGCTGTCACTTCGACGCGACCAAGCCCACTCCGTTCAACGGCGAGCACAAGGCTGATCCTTTTGCCATGCTCAGCGTTCCTGACGCCAAGACCGGATTGGGTCCACTCTGCACGAATCCGAACAACTCCACAACACCAGCCAGCTGCACCCTCTGAAACTACGGCTGTCATGGAGAGCAGGGGCGATGAGCAATCGCCCCTCCTTCCATAGCAGGACTACACTGGGAAAATGAATCGCCAGCGAGAGTGCCGCTGACAAAGCCGCCCATGAATGCCGAAAGCGCCTTAAGGATGCACGTAAACCAGACGTACAGTGAGGCAGCACAGACCGAGCACTCGGGTCGGACAGGACATGTAACTGATTTAAATTGCAACCGATTGCCGTGCGTGCTCCGAATCACTCCTCGCAAGTCGCGTACTGGAGATTTGACAGGGTCCAATCCGCGATTGTGGTCGGTTGACGAGCAAACAGGAAGGAACCGAATTACTTCTTGTTTGCCGACGATTCGGGCTAAGCAGCTACAAGAAAACATCCGCAAGCCCGCGGACCTAATCTGCCGCCCGTGATACGAGGGCATCAAGTCGTGGGCATCGTGCCACCGTCGATAATGTAATCAGCCCCGCTGATAAACGCGCCTCGGTCTGAGGCCAGGAAGGCTACCAGCTCCGCCACTTCCTCTGGTCGGCCCGTCCGGCCCATGGGAATGCCTCCAAGCATGCCCATAATCCGTTGCCGTGCAGCGTCCTCGCTGATGCCGCTGCCCCTTGAAATGTCGGCGATCATTCCCTTCGCGCCCGTGGTCTCGATGAAACCGGGCGAAATCGTCGTTACTCGCACTCCCTTCGGAGCAACGGCCTTCGCCAGCCCCTTGCTGTAAGTAGCAAGGGCTGCCTTGGCCGCCGCGTAGGCAAGAGTCGAATTGGGGAACGGTAGACGATGAGCGACTGAAGAAATATGAATGACGACTCCAGACTTACGTTCGATCATGCCCGGAAGGAAAGCGCGGTCCAGGCGAACGGCGGCGAGCAGATTGACCTCCAGTATCGCTTGCCAGTCCTCGTCAGAGAGCACCTCGAATCCGCCTGCTTTTGTTTCTGTTCCGCCGACGTTATTCACCAAGATGTCGAGCCCACCCCACTCTTGCAGAATGCGATCGACGACGTTTTGGACACCACGGGCCGTTCCAAGATCCGCCTTTATAAAGAGAGCAGAATCCTGGCTGTGAGCTACCTCAGATCGCGCGGTGGTGGCCAACGAGGCACCGCTCAATGCAAAGCGGCGTACAATCGCTTCCCCTACACCCTTCGTGCCACCGGTCACTAGAACCCGTTTGCCTTTGAACTCATCGCCAAAAACGGTAAATGGATAGCTGTTTGTCATGGCCCCTCCAAGAGAAATGATGGTTCGAACCATGCCTTGGCCGCTTCGAAGCTCGGGAATTCCGCGATCGCGATACCCCTCGACCGGATCGCCCTCCAGACCCTCAAGGCGACCGTAGTTGACGAGGACCTTGACCTGGTGACCTGCGAAGGTTGCCCGAATCTTGTCCCAGTAAATCTTCAGCTCCGCCTCACCCAGGGGTCTTCGTACGTGTAAACATCAAGTGGGCGCTCGTTTCCGGTGTTCTCCTTGAGTCGTTTTACTTGTGGCCACCATTCGCGAAGATGGCTTCTCCCGTGAGCCACCCCGCATCGTCCGAGCCAAGAAATACCGCCACGCGCGCGATGTCCTCGGGTTGGCCGACGCGGCCCAACGACGTACTCGCGATTATCTGCTTCTTGAACTCCGTTCCCATGACACCCGCCGCGTGCGCACCCTCCGTTTCGGTTCCACCGGGATTGAGAGCGTTAACGCGGATTTTTTTGGGGCCGAACTCTTTTGAGAGCACGCGCGTCAAGCCATTGACGGCGCTCTTTGACGCCACGTAGATCGAAAGGGTCGGGTAGGCAGTGACACTGGCCTCCGATCCGATGTTGATTATGCTGCCGCCTTCCGCCCCGAAGGCCGGCAAAGCGGCTTCGATCATGAGGAACA
>Ga0210396_10000106_pt1 | contig 147163 bp, 131 predicted proteins | sample IncBWH17OmetaG_FD_155466 | JGI IMG/M metagenome (GOLD analysis project Ga0210396, IMG submission 155466) | Forest soil microbial communities from Barre Woods Harvard Forest LTER site, Petersham, Massachusetts, United States - Inc-BW-H-17-O ...
CTATTTTGTGGTATACTACTTCTGGAATGATCAGCTAAAAACAATGTGGGTCGGAATGGTTTACAAACATACCGCAGGGAAATACTTCCAGTTTTCGACCCAGCCTTCCTATATCTGGCTATATCTTGTCTTTGGAACCGTTATTCTGCTTTCCTTTCTCGGATACACTACCAGTCAGCTGGTTATGCCCCTGAAATCAAAAAAAACCTTTTCCCTCTTATTATGGTGTTTTTTGATTGGCGTACTATCTGTCTATCTCGCCCCTGTCATCAGCATTGCATCATTAAGTGTAATTACCATCCCCCTGGCCGTTATCAGCGCCAACCTTTTTCTTCAGATAAAAAAGACATGGCTTGCTGAAGTGCTCTTTTCATTCCTTTTACTGGCTGTTCTGGTCGTACACCTGGGTGTTTTTCTTCAAAAATAAAGTACTTTTTTTCGTACCTTCGATGCCTCATTGGTTCTTTCTAAAAGAAAGAACCGCCATAGATATTTCACCAAACATAATCTCATGAAATTCGGTGTTGTCGTATTTCCAGGCTCCAATTGTGATCAGGACATGATCCATGTGCTTCGGGATGTATTAAAACAGGAAGTAGTTGAACTCTGGCACAAGGATCATAACCTGCAAAAGGTGGATTTGATAGTTTTGCCGGGCGGTTTTTCCTATGGTGATTATCTTCGTTCAGGAGCTATTGCCCGGTTTTCTCCGATCATGAATGAAGTAATGGAGTTTGCCGATAAAGGTGGGCTTGTATTTGGTGTTTGTAATGGCTTTCAGATTCTGTGTGAAGCGGGACTAACACCTGGCGCCCTTTTACGTAACAGCGGATTACAATTCAGCTGTAAGAATGTATTTATAAAAGCAGAAAGCCAGGATACGCTTCTTACTTCTGCCATTCCAAAAAACAAAGCATTGAAAATACCGATTGCCCATGGAGAAGGCAATTATTTTACGGATCCTGTTTCACTCAAAAAAATGAATGAAAACGGACAGATCCTGTTTCGTTATTGCGATGAACTAGGTAATTGCACCCCGGAATCAAATCCCAATGGTTCGCTTGAAAATATTGCCGGAATATGTAACGACCGAAAAAATGTGTTTGGCATGATGCCACATCCTGAAAGGGCTGCACAGGAAGAGCTAAGCAATACCGATGGCCTTTTTCTTTTCAAATCCATGCTGAGTCTGGTTACAAGCTGATTTTTTTATACATGATATAAAAGAAACAGGCATCTTTACGGATGCCTGTTTCTTTTATATAAATACCGGTTTTCTAGTCAGCAACAATAATCTGCTGATGCATCACCTGCTGAGCACCTGCGCGGATGAGTAAGAAATAGGTACCGGGACTTAAATTCGCCTTATTAAAAGAAAAGGTGTTTTCTCCTTCATGGCAAAAACCATTATAAAGATCCTTCACCATTCTTCCCTGTATATCATAAATGGAAATATCCACTTTGTCGGCATCTTTGTCCAAAGAGAAATCAAGGGAGAATAAATCAACTACCGGATTAGGATATGCTTTCAATGAACCAGCATTGACAAGCGGGGTAATTCCTGTTGCGAAGCCCGCATCATAGATCTGAGCAACATAGGCCCCCCATACATTTGTTGTGGTACCAAACGCTCCGGCCATCCAGCAACAAGCCTGAGGACTGTTGTGTTTTCTGCACATACCGCTATAGTCGCCCCAACGCTCAGAACCGGAACTGCCCACATAGCTATCACTGTTCTTCACAATGGTTACAGTGCCAAAAGTCATACTATTATCACAGCTTACCGCACTAATTTCAGGATAGATACTTGAATTTGCCTGAGCAAATCCAATCATTACTGAATTGTCATTCGTAACACCAAGCCCTGTGTAAGATGCTACTGCCGGATAACCATAATCGGTTCCGTTCACAGAAAACGTTTTAGAAGTATTTGTTTGGGTACTTATATTTAAACGATTGTAGTTGATAGCTGTATTTCCTTGTGCATCCTGACAATTGAATACAAAATGAATCAGTCCGTTTAAATAAAATCCGCTCAATGCTCTTGCATCAGTAATTTTCAATGTTGTCGAAGTTCCTTTTTGTGGGCTATCACCTGCAGCAGAATAGCTTGTTGTTGTAACACTGTAATGATTCATGGTAGGAGTGCCTGTAACATCATCCGTGATTTTATATAAATTGATTGTTGACGCACTCGAATTATCAGTAGATACCATCCAGCAACCGGGACCATAAGAATGTCCCTGTCCGTCTCCTACAGGAAGAACGGTAAATGGAGAACCGGTAAGAGCCGACCAGAGCTTGGTAACCAATGTACCTCCCGAGTAGCCCTGACTCTTTTCTATCTGCCATACAATGGCGGTATTGAAATTACCATTCAGAAACAAGTTGCTGCTGATAAACACATCATGATCGGATACGGCCACTTTAGGATAGTCGGCATCACTTCCATCATTCAATGGGTTGCCCGATAACTTGAAATAATTCCAACCTCCTGTTGCAGGGTTATTTGTTTTAGAAAAAAACAGGAGCATATGATTGGGAGTATTTGTAGTATTGGTTACCTCCTGACAATAGAAGATAAAACGATCTGCCCCTGCATCATAAGTAATGACCGGGTCGCATACATTCGGAATCGTAGCATCATTAACAAAAGTATTAAGTGAATTATAGTATTTATTGTTTCCCAGGCTGTCATCCACTTCAAATGTATCATTGGCAACACTTACAATAATACCGCCGTTTGAAATGGCCATGTTGTTATCCAGCGGGGCCCATCCATTACTTTTGTTAGCGCTGTAATGAACTCCCACCACGGGAGTCACCGCTAAAGTAGACGGAGCCGGTTGTGCTGATCTTGTTTCGTCTTGAAACGAAGGGGAGGCATTACGCTTTTTTGCGAGTAGTTCAGCCCTTATTTTCTCCAGCTGATCATGATTGGGCTCCAACGGCTCAGATTCTATTGTCCTGGGACTTAACTTCTGCAGCCAGGAAAGGTCTGCACTTTTTACAAAGAAGGAGCCACTACAGGGAACCGAAATAATCTCCGAACTCAACGCATCTCCGGAAGGAGTCATTTTGGGACTATGAGAGGTTAGGTTTCCGGTATTTTGTGCCCCGCATAACAGAGCGGTGCCCCAAACAACTGAAAACAACATTAATTTGGTTTTCATGACTTGTACGGTTTTATAATGTGTGTGTGTAATTATTACTAAGCCTAAGTTACCAGTAAGCCACACAAGCATAAAACCAATATCCATACATAATTCACACTTCAATAACCGGCTTGACCTGAGGCAATAGTCACAAATAAGCTGACGAACAGTCACTTACTCAACACTCATTCTAAAGTGTAACAGTACTGAAATACCATAAAAAAGAGGCGGAAGTATCAACTTCCGCCTCTTCAGGTAATAGATTTTAACTTAATATTAATCAGCCACTATTATTTTCTGGTGCATTACTTTCTCTGCACCTGCTCTGATAATCAGGAAATAGGTACCGGAGGTGAGGTTGGCCTTATTAAAGGAAAATGTATTTCCACCCTCATGACAAAAACCGCAGAACAGGTCTTTCACCATTCTGCCTTGCATATCATAAACCGCAATATCTGTTTTCTCGGAATTGGTCTCCAGGGTGAAATCAACGGAAAACATATCCATAACCGGGTTCGGGAATGTTTTCAGATCACTGGGAGGCGCTTGCACCTCAGCCACATTGGTAGCAAAACCTGCATCATAAATCTGGGCCACATAAGCATCCCAGGAGCCGGAGCTTCCAAATGAACCCGACATCCAACAGCAAGCCTGAGGGCTGTTATGTCTTCTACACATACCGCTGTAATCACCCCAACGGTTGGCACCGGAGCTTCCTACCGCGCTGGTGCTTGTTTTAACAACGGTAACGGTTCCGAAGTTCATGGTATTATCGCAGCTTACCACACATATTTCGGGGTAAATAGTTGAATTGGCCTGAGCAAAACCGATCATAACCGAATTGTCGCCTGTTACCCCTAATGCTGTGTAAGAGGCTACCGCCGGATATCCATAATCGGTTCCATTAACGGAAAGCAATTTGCTGGTATTGGTTTTAGCGTTTACATCCAAACGGTTATAATTAATGGCTGTATTGCCCTGAGCATCTGCCGTACTGTGCACAAAGTGAACAATACCGTTGAGATAAAAACCGCTCAGCATACGGCAATCTGTTATATCCAGTGTAGCCGAAGTACCCAATTGCTGACTGGGTCCGGCAGCACTGTAGGATGTGGTAGTAACCGAATAATGATTCATGGTAGGGCTTGCACTTACGCTATTGGTAACCTGATACAGATTAATGGTGGTACTGGTACCCGAAGAGGATGCCACCATCCAGATTCCAGGGCCATAAGTATTACCCTGCCCTTCGGAAACAGGAAGAATTGTAAATGGCGAACCTGTTAAACCCGACCAGAGTTTGGTAACTAGTGTACCTCCTGCATATCCCTGGCTTTTTCCAATCTGCCATACAATACTTTGGCTATAAGATCCGCCTACAAAAAGATTACTGCTCAGAAAAACATCGTTATCGGTTATTCCCATTTTGGGGTAATCGGCCATACTACCAAGACCGAGCGGATCGCCACTCAGTTTAAAATAGTTCCATCCTCCGGTAGCCGGGTTATTGGTTTTGGAAAAGAAAAACAGCATATGATTGGGAGCATTTGCCGTACTGGTTACTTCCTGACAATAAAAGATAAAACGATCGGCTCCCTTATCGTAAACAACCACCGGATCACAGGCATTCGGGATAGCGGCATCATTGATAAGGGTATTCAGCGTTTGGTAATAGAGGTTATGTCCTGTGCTGTCATCAATTTCCATCACATCGTTTGATACCGTAATAATGATGCCATGGTTTGAAATAGCGACATTGTTGTCTAAGGGAGACCAGCCGTCATTTCTGTTGGCTGCATAATTAACTCCCACCACAGGAGTAACAGCCAGGGTGCTGGGATTGGAATTGCCTATGTCAAACCGTTCCTTGGAACGGGCTATTTTCATATCCAGTATTTCCTCCCGTCTTTTTTCCAGTTCTTCATGGTTGGGTTCCAATGGCTCCGATTCCATCATCTTGGGAGATACGGTGGGTCTCCATTTCAAATCGGCCGATGGAGTTTTGACCACAGCAGTAAGCGGAACATACATGACAGGCGAACAATATGCATCGCCTGCGCGCTCCATTTTAATAGCTGCATTGGCAGGGGTTATCGCATCCTGTGCTAATAGACAGGTACTGATAAACACTCCAGCCAAAAGGAAGAGGTAGTTTCTTTTCATTGTGTGTGTGAATTTGTGTGTGAAACAAAGAAGAAATAAGGAATCTGTGCATATTCCTTATAACAAGTTTAGTGAAAAAAAGCCGGGAAAGCAAGCTTAACGGCCTATTAACATAGGCCAGTGATCTTTTGAAAATCAGATGGATGCATCGTTATTTCCAAACACGACGGAAACAGGAGGGGCAATATAAAGATTGAGGAGCAAGCTTTTAATTACATCAAGATCTCAGTTTTTGTAGTAAAACGGGATATTACCGGTACCGGAAGAAGCTGCCTTTACACCCCCATTTAATGGGCTTGCGCTGCTATAGGCATAGTGTTCCGGTTCCGATACAATGCCTTGAGTAACCGGGAGGTTATGAAGATAAACGATCTTTCTTCTAATCATTTCGGGCTCCTCCAGCTCCATGCAGGTATCTGAGCATTGCCAAAATTGCAAATGCTTGTTTTTCTCATTGTATTTGCCAAAATAGCCCAACATATGCGCCAGCCACTCCCCTCTTGTTTCGTCCTTATTCTGATGGATCAGCTGAATGATTTCCCTTCCTGTATATTGCTTAAAATGCTGGAGGTACTCAACCAATTTATAAGGTGTTGCCCTGGCAATGATATGTACACAATTACTCAGAATAATATAAGCCTGTAATTCAGGTCCTCCGTTTTGTCCCCATACCCGTAAAGCATTTTGCATTGCACATGCATATTCCTTGCAAGTAAATACATCTATCCACCCTACAACCTTAAGGCTAATGAAATGGCTCTTGAGTTCCATGTTTAATCTTTGTTTATAGCTCTTGTTATATATATGAGCAAAATTATCCGCATTTATACCTAGTGTCTAATACAAATCCAACGATAATAAGGAATCGGTCGTTGGTCAATTCATTAGATTCATCTTAGGATAACACTCTTATCCAAGGATATTTCACTATACTTTTTACAAGAAAAAAATATCTCCCACCTTCAAATATTGGTATAAACTGCTTCAATCATCGAACATTTGATATCTTATTCTCCATATTTGGTGTTAAGGTAATTTTTATTTTAATATTTAATGTATAATATTTATTATATAGATTTTGGAAATATGCAATATTTTGTATTTCATTTACCCGTTCAAAGCATCTTTTATTCATTTCATTATTACGATTCAGTTCAGGGTATTAAGAAACCCGTCTTCTTATTAACTTAATTCGTACAACATTTATTGTGTTACTGGATCCTTTCGCAAAAACGAAAGAGGATCTAGCTAAGTGACTCATAATCCGACAAATGATTATCTTTCGCATGAATATCCTACATCATGCTCTCTATTAAATCCGGTTCTATCTTTATCATTTTCTGGCTTGGCGTCTGTTTATTGTCTTCCTGTTTCGGCCCTTACCGTTCATTCGACAACGTAAAATGCCCTCCTGCTCCTGTCTATTCCTATAATTCGAGCTGGGCTGCCTTACCAGATATGAAAGACAGTGCGGATGCCCTTCCTTTAGGCACTACCGATGGGCAAGCTACCGCCCGGGTAGATGTTTTCTTTGTCCATCCTACCACTTATATTATCGGACATCATTGGAATGGAGGCACTACCTGGAAGGGATTGAACCGGCTTACAGACAAACAGTCAATTCGCAATCAGGCCAGTGTATTTAACGGAAGTTGCCGGGTATATGCTCCCCGTTATCGTCAGGCCAAACTATCCGCTTATATGGATCAGCGAGGGAATGGGCTACGGGCGTTTGATACCGCCTACGCCGATGTAAAAAAGGCATTTCAATATTATCTGGCGCATTACAACCAGGGACGCCCTATCATCATTGCTTCGCATAGTCAGGGAACGGATCATGCCTTACGGCTGGTACGCGACTTTTTTGAAAGCGATCCCATACTTGCCAAACGCCTCGTGGCCTGCTACCTCATCGGCCGGCCTATTACACTTGACTCTTTAAAACATACTCCTCCCTGCGACTCCGCTTCTCAAACCGGATGCTATGTAACCTGGAATACCCTGCACTGGGGTGTGGAAAAACTTTTCTTTGTTCAACCCAACGGTCTTGTTTGTATAAATCCATTGAGCTGGAAAAGAGATACGGCCTATGTACCGGCTGGTAAAAACCTGGGAAGCCTTCAGGGCTTTCGGAAACCTCCTCTTCAGAATACGGTTGATGCCCAATGCACCCCTTCCGGTGTGTTGTGGGTACATATTCCTTTATTAAGCGGATACCCCCAATGGAGCAGCTATCATATATATGATTACGGTTTCTTTTATATGAATATGAGGGAGAATGTAAAAACGAGAGTTGAGGAATACTTCAGGGAGAATAGTAAAGAATAAACTGCCCACATCGTTTATCCCATATATAAATGTCCTGATCGGCCATTCCCTGTATCACTAATTTCCCCTTATACTGTTTCAGCTCTTTGAGCCAGTACAAACTGTCGGCCTTGGAGCCTTCCTGAAACAAGGAGAGTTCATCATTTGAATGCGGTTTGTATTCTTCCACAAAACGGGTGTAATATATGGCGCTGTATAACCAGGACCAGGGTTTATACTTTATGACGCTTGTTGAATCACCTCCCCACATAAAATACTGACAAAATCCGGGATCCACTTTTAATGTATCCGACCAGATCAGCTCCCTCTCTCTCCATATCTGGTTGTGGACAATAAAGTTATTTCCGTCCTGATGAATATCCGAATGCATACGCTGTTTAAATCCTTCTCCCGTTACATCATCCATGGTATCGTGATTATAACTCAGGATCTGACCCTTGTACTTCTTCAGGAATTTCTGGAAAGGAGCTTTTTCAAATTCCGATTTCTGCAAGGCAGAATCCGTCATGGTAGAATCCGATGAACGGGCTGTGGAATCGGCACTTGGGTGTTTGGCGTTATCGTCCGGCGGGGAATCGCAAGAAAATAGTACAAACGTGAGTACGAATGTGAAAAAAACCCGGGTTAGTGCCCGGGTTTTTTTTCTATTTTCTATTTTCATTAACTGCCACATGCTTCGCAGGCATCCGGATTATCCAGAGAGCAACTTACTTCACTTGCAATCTGAACATTGCGTTCCAGAATCAGCTCATCTTCGTTGCCCAGTATTTCCTTACTTACTTCCTGTGCAGCATCAACTGTAAATTTGATGGCATCGGCAGCAGCTTTGGTACGCAGGTAGTACATACCTGTTTTGAGTCCTTTTTTCCAGGCATAAAAATGCATGGAAGTAAGTTTAGCAAAATTAGGCTCCTGTACAAACAGGTTCAGACTCTGGCTCTGACAGATATATGCACCCCGGTCGGCAGCCATATCGATGATGGTTTTCATCTTTATTTCCCAAACTGTTTTGTAAATATCCTTTACATTTTGTGGAATTTCATCAATATTCTGAACCGATCCGTTGGCCGAAATAATTTTGTTTTTCAGTTTGTCATTCCAGATGCCTAGTTTCACAAGATCTTTCAGCAGGTGTTTGTTTACCACTACAAACTCTCCACTTAGTACACGACGTGCATAGATATTGCTGGTATATGGTTCGAAACATTCGTTATTGCCCAGAATCTGCGATGTAGAAGCTGTTGGCATCGGAGCCAGCAACAGGGAGTTACGTACTCCATGTTTCTTCACTTCTTCTTTCAGCACAGCCCATTCCCAACGATCGCTGGGTGTAACACCCCACATATCAAACTGGAAAATACCTTTGCTTACCGGCGATCCTTCAAAGGTTTCATACGGTCCTTCTTTTTTCGACAGATCTTTGGATGCTGTCATGGATGCGTAATAAATTGTTTCGTGAATTTCCTTGTTCAGCTCTTGTGCTTCAGGAGAATCAAACGGAAAACGCATCAGGATAAATGCATCGGCCAGACCTTGTACGCCTATTCCGATAGGACGGTGACGCATATTGCTACGACGGGCTTCGGCCACCGGATAGTAATTACGGTCTATAATCTTGTTCAGATTTTTTGTTACCACATATGTGATATCAAACAAACGCTGATGATCAAATTTGCCATCGATTACAAAACGGGGCAAGGCAATGGATGCCAGATTGCACACAGCAATTTCATTGGCATCGGTATATTCCATAATCTCGGTACAGAGATTAGACGATTTAATTGTTCCCAGATTCTGCTGGTTGCTTTTTCCGTTACAGGCATCTTTATACAACATATAAGGATTGCCTGTTTCTACCTGAGATTCCAGAATCTTGTTCCAGAGTTCACGGGCTTCAATTGTTTTACGGGCTTTTCCTTCCTGCTCATACCGTTCGTAAAGGGCTTCAAATTTCTCTCCCCAGCATTCCGACAATCCGGGAGCTTCATTGGGGCAAAACAAAGACCATTGACCATTCTCTTCCACCCGTTTCATAAACAGATCGGAAATCCAGAGCGCTGTAAACAAATCGCGGGCTCTGTTTTCTTCTTTTCCGTTGTTCTTACGCAGATCCAGGAAGTCAAATACATCGGCATGCCATGGTTCCAGATAGATAGCAAAAGAACCTTTGCGTTTACCACCGCCCTGATCCACGTAACGTGCTGTATCATTATATACACGTAACATAGGAATGATACCATTGGATGTACCATTGGTGCCTTTGATATACGATCCGGTAGCACGGATATTGTGTATGCTAAGTCCTATACCTCCCGCACTCTGGGAAATTTTTGCGCAGTTTTTTAGGGTATCATAAATCCCGTCAATGCTGTCATCTTTCATGGCCAGCAGGAAACAAGACGACATTTGCGGTTTGGGGGTACCTGCATTAAACAGGGTTGGCGTGGCATGTGTAAACCAGCGCTCGCTCATCAGGTTATAGGTTTCCAGTGCCGAAACGATATCGTCTTTATGAATTCCGACAGCCACACGCATGATCATATGCTGGGGACGTTCCGCTACTTTACCATCTATCTTCAGCAAATAAGAACGTTCCAGGGTTTTGAATCCGAAATAGTCGTATCCGAAATCACGATCATAAATAATGGTGGAATCCAGTTCCTGAGCATTATTCATCACGATCTCATACACATCATCGGCAATCAGGGCCGCTTTCTGACCTGTTTTAGGATCCAGATAGTTGTACAGATCGGCAATGGTTTGCGAAAATGACTTCTTGGTGTTTTTATGCAGGTTGGAAACTGCAATGCGGGAGGCCAGCAATGCATAATCAGGATGTTTGGCAGTAAGCGAAGCAGCTGTTTCTGCTGCCAGGTTATCCAGTTCGCTGGTAGAAACCCCTTCATAGATTCCGTCAATTACCTTCATGGCAACTGCTACCGGGTTCACATGAACAGGATCCAGACCATAGCTCAGTTTTTGAATACGGGCTGTGATCTTGTCAAACTTGACTGACTCCCGGTTACCATCTCTTTTGATTACGTACATAAAAATTAGTTAAAGGTTCGTTGATTTTTTTACTTGCCAAATGTGGTATTGAATGCTTTCATCTTGGTCTAAATTAGGGGCTAACCATCCTATTCGTTGGGAGGCCAACGTATTGCTTAATGCTTTATAGTTACTGATTGTTAAAAGTCTTCTTCGAGGCTGAATTTCTGTGCTTCATTGGCATTACCCACACCAGCCTTTTTATATTCCGCCACTCGTTTTTCAAAGAAATTGGTTTTCCCTTGAAGGGATATCATTTCCATGAAATCGAACGGGTTGACGGCATTGAAAGCTTTAGGGCATCCGAGTGCCACCAGCAGCCTGTCGGCTACGAATTCAATGTACTGGCACATATTGTCCGAATTCATTCCTATTAAACGGACAGGAAGTGCAGAACAAACGAATTCTTTTTCAATTTCCACAGCATTTCTGATGATATCAGTAACCTGTGTTTCCGGTAATTTATTCTTGAGTTGTGAATAGAGCAGACAAGCAAAATCACAATGCAATCCTTCATCACGGGAAATCAGCTCATTGGAGAAACTAAGACCTGGCATCAGGCCACGTTTTTTGAGCCAGAAGATAGAGCAGAAGCTACCGGAAAAGAAGATTCCTTCTACTGCGGCAAAAGCAACCAGCCGCTCGGCAAAACTTCCGTTAGAGATCCATTTCAATGCCCATTCCGCCTTTTTGTTTACACAAGGAACGGTATCAAGGGCATGAAACAAATGATCCTTTTCTTTCGGATCTTTAATATAGGTATCAATCAGTAAGGAATAAGTCTCACTGTGAATATTCTCAATCATAATCTGAAACCCGTAAAAACAACGGGCTTCCGGAAACTGAACTTCCTTCATAAAGTGAACAGCCAGATTCTCATTCACAATTCCATCGCTGGCAGCAAAAAAAGCGAGGACATGCTTGATAAAATGCTTTTCATCATTATTCAGCTTATTCTCCCAATCGGCAGTATCCGCACTCAGGTCAATTTCTTCGGCAGTCCAGAAACTGGCTTCTGCCTTTTTATACATATCCCACATTTCATTGTGGGTAATAGGAAAAAGAACGAATCGGTCCTTATTCTCAACTAAAATTGGTTCAACTGCTGCCATTTATTATAATTCCTCTCGTTAATTAATGTGATTCTAAAAACCGTTCGTTCTTTACCTTTTTCAAAAACCAAAAACCATGTTTGCTTAATCCCTGCTAAATCAAGCCTTTATGCTGAATGCCTTGAATGAGGCTGAATTGGTGATTAGCGGTTTACAAATTTTGTTTAAAAAATGGTGGGAGTCAAGTCTATTCAATTAACATTCGACCTAAGTTTTAAACAGGAGAATTTCGTCGAAATGTTAATTAAATTCTAAACCAGTGATAAATAAAAGGCTTGAAAGAAAAATGAAGTGTGTGTAATTTTTTCTTTACTTTTTTTATGGAAAGTGAGAGGCGATGGAATTATTTATGTAGTTTACCGCGAAGCCTTTTTTTCCTTTTTATACGCAACTGCCGTCTTCTCCAGTTCCCGGAACCATTGTTTACCATACTTCCGCTCCAAAGGCTCCTTCAAAAAGCGATAAACAGGCACATCCAGTTTCTCACCACAAGCACAGGCCGGCTTACAGAGATCCCAGCGATCATAATTCAGCGCATCACCCGCTTTTGTCTTTTTTACCCGTATCGGATACAAATGACAAGAGATGGGTTTCCGGAAGCCAATCTTATTATCCTTCCAGGCTTTTTCAATGCCACACTTGGCTGTTCCATCCTTTTCAAAAAAAGTATAGGCACAATGCTTCCCTTTCATCAGTGGAGTGGTATCATCTCCGTCACTGTCAACCACATGAGTACCCTGCTCCTCTATCGCTTTTACCCCATTAGCCGGCAAATAAGGCTTTACCTGGGGCCAAATAGCATCCAGAATAGCCATTTCCTCTTTCTCTAGTGGAGCGCCCGAATCACCTTCCACACAACAGGCTCCTTTACAGGCATTCAAATCACATACAAATTTTTTCTCCAGAATCTCTTCTGAAATAAGGGTCGTTCCGATTGCTAACATGGTTCTGAATGAATGTCCCCAAAGTTAACACAATATTGCTTTCTGGTGCCGGTTTCTATATACACTTACCGGGGTTAAGATGAATCGTTTACCTTTGCGCCGTTCCATACAAAAAAAATTATGCAGGGCCGGCTCCATTCTTTATTTATCACAGGTCTTTTCCTGGTATTTCAGCTAACACTGGTAACTGCCCAGCGTGGCGATACCCTGAACCGTATTACCCCTGCTGAAAAATGGTGTTATCATTTTCAGTTTACCGGTATCGATCAGGGACATCCGGCTTTTAATTCGCCTTATACCGGAAAGAATAGCTTTACCCCGGCCGCAGAAGATGCCCTTTCTGTAACCTCTTCCCTTTATCTGGGCATAAAGCTCTGGAAAGGAGCCAGCGTATTTGTGAACCCTGAAATAGCGGGTGGACGCGGAATGAGCAGCACCCTGGGTATTGCCGGTTTTCCAAACGGAGAAACCTTTCGTATCGGCGATCCCGCTCCCGAACTATACCTTGCCAGAGGCTTTATCCGCCAGCATATCTCACTCGGAGGGAGTAATACCGATACCCCCGATTGCAGCAGCACCCAGCTGGGAGGAGAATGTCTTCCTTCCCGGAGACTGACCATCACCGCCGGTAAGTTTTCCATGGCCGATATCTTTGACAATAACTCCGTTAGCCACGACCCCCGTAAACAATTCATGAACTGGGCTCTGATGAACAATGCCGCATGGGATTACCCTGCCAATACCCGGGGCTATACCGAAGGGGTGGTAATTGAATACTATTCAAAAGCCATTATTCTGAGGGTGGCCGAAACCCTGATGTCGAAAGAAGCAAACGGTGAGGTGATGGAGACTGATATCACCAAATCAAGAGGTGAAACCTTTGAAGCCGAGAAGGATTACAAAATCAAAAACAGAAAAGGTGCTGTGCGCCTCCTGTTGTTTCACAACCTGAGCCACGCCGGAAATTACCGCACCGCTATCAACAACCTCTTAAATCGCACCGATACCACCATGAATGTCAATACCGTAACCACCAACGAGGGCAATAAATACGGGTTTGGTATCAATGCGGAACAGGAACTGACTGATAATGTATCAGCCTTTTTCCGCTACAGCTGGAACGACGGACATACCGCCACCTGGGAATTTACCGAAATAGACCGCAGCCTGAATACCGGCTTGCAGATCAAAGGCTCCAAATGGAAACGCCCCAACGATATGCTGGGCGCAGCCTTCCTGGTAAACGGACTCAGCAAGGATCATTGGGATTTTCTCAACTACGGAGGATATGGCTTTATGCTGGGCGATGGTACTTTGCCTCATTACGGCTCTGAACAGATCTTTGAAACCTATTACAGCATTCCCCTTGCCAAAACCATCTGGCTTAGCGGCGACTATCAATTTGTAATGAATCCAGGCTATAACCGGGAACGGGGCCCTATTAATGTAGGAGCGCTGAGGGTACATATTGAGTTTTGAGGTTCGTCTTTACCACCTCCACCTGTACAAATCCGCTCTCCTTCTTCAGATATCCATTCTCCTCTTCCGCCGATTGATACAAAAGGTGTGCTTATACTACCTCCATCTTCACCGATACCATCTATCGGCTTACATTTACTAACTCCTTCTTCACAAATCCTATCTCCAACTAAACCGATCCGTACTATATCTTCACCTTTACCACCTCCATTGTCAGGAAAACGAACAATTCCTTCACCGATTCGCTCTTCAACTTCACGAATTGTATCTCTTCCTTTAGCTATAGACTATTTTCCTTTAGATAAATAGTCTCCTCCTTTAGCCATAGTACTTATTCTTGAAAGCGTACATGCTCTATTCTCAAATTTTGATCAAATTTGCAGACAGATTGACAGGATTTTTGAACCTGTAGTTACAATCGGCGAAAGAAAAGTTTCTCTTCTTCTAAATGGCGATACTCTTCGTGTACCGAAAGGACAAATTCTTAAATAAATTGTCAGGATTTGTGGCAAAAAAGATACTTTCTCTTCACCAGGAGATACAATCGGTGAAGGAAAAGACTCTCCATCTAAAGGAAAAGAGTCTTTTCCTTTAGATGGAGAGTGTATCGGTACACGTACAGCACCTGTTCTGAAGTTTCAGAATAAAATTTGCTGACAGATTGTCGTTGTTCCGGGGCTTCGACTCCGCTCAGCCACCGATAAGAATGATGTTTCTTCGGTGGTTGAGCTCACTTCGACAAGCTCAGTACAAGTAGTCGAAACCACCGATACCCTGGCTTTTAGTTATTATGTTCTCTCCGATCGCTCATTTTATCTTTTTATTCGAAAAATCGTCCTCTTTTTCCCTTAATTTTGCGCCCTATGGCAAACAACGAAGAACATTTCAAAAACGTTATTTCACACTCCAAAGAATATGGGTTCATTTTCCCTTCCAGCGAAATTTATGATGGCTTAAGCGCCGTTTATGATTACGCACAAAATGGAGTGGAACTGAAAAAAAACATACGCGACTATTGGTGGAAATCCATGGTGCAGATGCATGAAAATATTGTGGGCATTGATGCCGCCATTTTTATGCACCCGACCACCTGGAAAGCTTCCGGACACGTAGATGCCTTTAACGATCCGCTGATTGACAACAAAGATTCCAAAAAACGCTACCGCGCCGATGTGCTGATAGAAGATCACATGGCCAAAATAGAAGCCAAGGCCGACAAAGAGCTAGAAAAAGCAGCCAAGCGCTTTGGAGAGACCTTTGATGAGAAAATGTTCCGGCAAACAAATCCCCGCGTGCTGGAATACCTGAACAAAATAGAAGAGATAGAAACGCGTTTTCGCAAAGCACTGGAGGCAAACGACCTGACCGAAGTGCGTCAGATAATCCTGGATTGTGAAATCGTATGTCCTGTTTCCGGTTCCCGCAACTGGACCGAGGTAAGACAGTTCAACCTGATGTTTTCCACTGCCATGGGATCGGTTTCGGAAGATGCCAACCTGATTTACCTCCGCCCCGAAACAGCACAAGGTATTTTTGTGAATTTCCTGAACGTACAAAAAAGCGGCAGGATGAAAATTCCTTTTGGTATTGCCCAAACAGGAAAAGCATTCCGCAATGAGATTGTAGCCCGTCAGTTCATTTTCCGTATGCGTGAATTTGAACAGATGGAAATGCAATTCTTTATCCGCCCCGGAACAGAAATGGATTGGTATGCCTATTGGAAAGCTACCCGTTTGAAATGGCATCATGCCATGGGACTGCCGGCCAATAAATACCGTTTTCACGATCACATCAAACTGGCTCACTATGCCAATGCTGCCTGTGATATAGAATTTGAATTTCCATTCGGATTTAAAGAACTGGAAGGCATCCACAGCCGTACCGATTTCGATCTGAAACAACATGAACAGTTCTCCGGCAAAAAACTTCAGTATTTTGATCCCGAACTAAATCAGAGTTATGTGCCTTATGTACTCGAAACCTCTATCGGGCTCGACCGTATGTTTCTGGCCATTCTCTCTCATGCCTACACAGAAGAAAAATTACCGGACGACAGCACCCGTGTGGTACTTAACCTCCCCGCCTTCCTGGCTCCTATCAAAGTAGCCGTATTTCCGCTGATGTCTAAAGACGGACTGCCGGAGAAAGCAACCGAAATTTTTAATATGCTCCGTTTCGATCATATGTGTATGATGGAGGAAAAAGATAATATCGGTAAACGATACCGCCGTCAGGATGCTATCGGGACTCCGTTCTGCATTACCGTTGATCCTCAGACACTGGAAGACAATACCGTTACCATCCGTTACCGCGACACGATGCTGCAGGAACGTGTACCCATTGCACAGCTCAATGCCATTATTGACGAGAAGGTAAGTATGAAGAAAGCCCTGGTGGCTGCCAGCGGCAATGCAACCGGACAACCGGCCTGATTATTTATTATTGAAAAGACTCATCGTTCGTGAAGCACCGATGGTTCCGAAACTTTTGATGATCTCCACGGCCATATCGATGCGGGGAGGCAATGCCGCCTCTTCCTCGGGTGTCCAGCTGCCTAATACATAATCCACCTGTCTGCCTTTTGAAAATTCACTGCCTATCCCAAACCGCAGCCGGGTATATTCGGTATTGTTAAGCGTTTCCTGAATGCTTTTGAGTCCGTTATGCCCACCATCGCTTCCTTTTGTTTTCATACGCAGGCTGCCGAAGGGCAATGCCAGATCGTCCGTAATCACCAGCACATTTTCCAGATGTATTTTTTCGGCCTGCATCCAATAGTTGATCGCTTTACCACTCAGATTCATAAAGGTGGAAGGCTTGATAAGAATAAAAATCTTGCCTTTGAATTTATATTCGACCACGGCCGCCAGCCTGTCGGTGCGAAAAGCTATTTCTTCTTTTTTTGCCAGACTATCCAATACCCTAAAACCAATGTTGTGACGGGTATTCGTGTATTCATCTCCTATATTGCCGAGACCAGCGATCAGAAATTTACTCATGACTCAAAAGTAAAAAAAAGACTATTTCAGATGCAATATCCTGGTGAAAGAATGGTGCAAAAAGGGATCGTTTGAATATTAATTGAATTATATAGAAGTGATTTTAATTTTCTTTCCCTTTATTCATTAAATAAATGCACAAAATCAAACCAACCACAGCCACGCCTGTTATGATACAATCGTAAACCATTACTTTACTCTGGTCTCTATGATTAAGATTCATAATCATATTGATGAGGCTGTAAATGCCAGCACCTGCCCAGAAACCGATACCATATTTATATCTATGCTTCATTTTTATTTTATCAATTCCAGTTTCCGCGGCAACGTATCTCTTAAAGGTAGTGTATGTCTTTAGCAGTCTGGAAGGGTCAAAAAAAAACCTTCCGGGTTTTAAAATCCGGAAGGTCTCTTTTTAAACAAGTGCTAACTTATTTTTTAGCAGGAGCCTTAGCATCACCGGCAGGCTTTTTAGCATCACCGGCAGGAGCTTTCTTGTCATCCGCTTTGGCACCGGCAGCACCGGCAGCAGGAGCACCTGCAGCAGGTGTGGCAGCAGCCGTAGTAGCCGCTGCAGCTGGAGTTTCTTCCACCACGTTACGGGTAATACGTACACCAACAACGGTGATATTCGGAGCCTGAAGGAATGTAAGACCATCATATTTCAGATCGCCGATACGGATAGAATCTCCGATTTCGAGCTTGCTTACATCCAAACGAAGCACATCAATCATTTTTTCAACCGCACCTTTAACACGTACGGTACGAAGTTTTTTCTGAAGCTTACCACCCGCTTTAACACCGGGAGCAGTTCCTTCTGTCTGAACAGGAACATTCATCACCACTGATTTACCCGGAACAACTTCCAGAAAGTCGGCATGGATGATATGATCGGTAACAACATGATATTGTATATCCTGGAGAATAGCATTGTATTCTTTTCCTTCAACATTCAGCTTTACAGCGTGAATCTCAGGAGTAAATACCAGGGGTTTAAAATCTTTTTCAATAATAGAAAAAGTAATTTGCTCTTTACCACCGTAAAGGATGCAAGGTACTTTTGCTTCGCGACGCAGGTGCATGGCATCTTTTTTTCCTTTTTTTGTTCTCAATGCACCATTCAGACTGATTGTTTTCATTTTAATTGGTTTTTTTGGAAGCCTCGCAATGCCGCCCGGCATCACTGTCTCTTCCGTTTAACGTTTGTTTTTAGCGGGCGGTTAAAGGATAAAGTTGGAACTAATGGATTCAAATGTCGTCACTTTGTGAAGTACATCGGCAAAAAGCTGAGCCACCGATAATACTTTTATCTTGTCACATTGCTGGGTAAGCGGAATGGTATCCGTTACAATCAGCTCGGTGATTCTTGATTTTTCAATATTGTCATATGCTTTACCGGAAAGTACCGGATGTGTACAAACGGCACGTACGCTTTTCGCACCACGGTCCAGCATCATATCAGCAGCCTTGGTAAGGGTGCCTCCGGTATCAATCAGGTCATCTACCAGCACAATATTACGCCCTTCCACCTCCCCGATTACGGTCATACTGTCTACCACATTGGCACGGGTCCTTTGTTTGTAACAGATTACGATATCGGTCTTCAGGTATTTGGAATAGGCATTGGCTCTTTTTGATCCACCCATATCCGGAGCTGCAATAGTCAGATCAGGTAGATTCAGTTTCTGTATATAAGGAAGAAAAATGGAAGAGGCATACAGATGATCTACCGGAACATTAAAGAATCCCTGTATCTGATCGGCATGTAAATCCATGGTTACCACCCTGGTAACACCTGCAGTAGCCAGCATATCGGCTACCAATTTGGCACCGATGGCTACCCGTGGACGATCTTTACGATCCTGACGGGCCCATCCGAAATAAGGGATAACGGCTACAATCTGTTTGGCAGAGGCTCTTTTAGCAGCATCTACCAGCAAAAGCAGTTCAAAAAGGTTATCGGTAGGTGGAAATGTGGATTGAACAATAAAAAGGTCGGTACCCCTTACTGTTTCTTCAATAGAAGTCTGAAATTCCCCATCACTGAACCGGTTGAATACTACATCACCCAGTGGCTGTCCATAAGAGGAAGCGATCTTGTCGGCCAGGTATTTGGTGGCACTACCGGAGAGTATTTTGACCTTGTTTTCCACAATTTGCCTTTTAAGGGACGCGAAGATAGCGAAAAATTTAAAATTATGCCTTGAAAATGGCGGCTTCCCACCTTTTTTTTTGCAAAAAGCAAACATTTAGGTACTTTCGGCCTCCGATTTATACCGATGCACTCCTTATAACCAAGGAAAATGCCCAGATGGCGGAATCGGTAGACGCGCTGGTCTCAAACACCAGTATCTTCACGGATATGCCGGTTCGACCCCGGCTCTGGGTACAAAAAACAGAGCGAGAGCGGAGAATGAGAGCGAAGGAGCTCTGTTTTTTTCTTCGCTCTCGCTCTGTGAGAATGATCTTATTGAAACAAGTCTGTTTCTTGCTCTAATTTAGTTCCTATCCCGGAGCACATGTTTGAATTTCAAAAACTGGAAGTATACAAGAAGGCAAAGTGTTTTCACCTGGATTGCAAAAAACTGATCCTGGAGAAGAAGCTAGATCGTTATATCACAGATCAGTTAGGCAGGGCTTCATTCAGTATTGCATTGAACATTGCCGAGGGCTCGGGAAAATTCTCTAAACCTGACCGAAAGAACTATTTTACAACAGCAAGAGGTTCGATCTTTGAGTGTGTTGCCATCCTTGACATTCTTTATGATCAGAAAGGTATTACTCAGGAAAATTTTGATTTGTACCTCGTGAAGGCAGATGAACTATCACGAATGCTCTTCGCCATGATCCGGAATCTCCGGACTGCTTAATCAAAAGCAATGGCATTGAGTGTGATGGCTTTCACGAATCCCCTAACTACCCCCTATTTCAATTCACTCACAAACTTCAATGCCTCACCGGCATGTTTCTTGCCGTCCGTCAAAGAATAATTTTTATATGCCACCACCCCGGCAATATTTATGACATAGGTAATCCGATTCGAAAACATATTCTCCTTCACCCCAAATGCTTTTAAGGCAACTCCTTTAGGGTCACTAAGCAAATCATACTTAAGATGATTCTTGTCATGGAATTTTTTTATATCCTCTACACTGTTCCCGCTTATACCAATAACCAATGCGCCTGCAGCATTAAATTTACCAATGCTGTCATTAAAAGCGCATACTTCGTTTTTAGTCAGAGCGCTCTCCCCCTTGGGATAAAAGAAAATAACCAACACACTGCTACCAACAGAATCTTTCATACTAAAAACCTTTCCATCCTGATTAGGCAAGTTAAAATCAGGAACCTTGTCCCCTAAATCCAATTGTTTGTTTTGGCTCCAGCAGGAAATTGATCCTGCAAAGAACAATAGAGCAATAAAAAGTCCCTTTTTCATTTATCAGTGTTTTGAGTAAAGGTAAAAATCGTTTTCCGTAAATGAGCACGGTTTGGCTTTTACCTCATAACTTATACACTTATTCCCTCTGTTCCCAATCACATCAGCCCTATTTATATTCTCATTCCAACTAACATACAACTGGCTATGACATATACACCAGTGTATTTAATAACTTTAACTTTAGTACAGCAAGAATTGAGTGATCTTTTAGCATTATCACAGCGGGATTTGCGAAATTTCATTTTCTTAAAGGAGGAGAACTATGAACAGTTACATACTTCGTTTTCAAGAGATCGACAGATCAAAGCTTGCAGTGGTCGGAGGCAAAGGTGCTAATCTGGGTGAACTGTCAGGAATAGAAGGGATACAAGTGCCCGTGGGCTTTTGCATCACTACTGAAGCGTATAAAAAAACCACGGAAGCTAATAAGGAGTTTAACACTTTGCTGCATCAATTAGCCCCGTTTAAGGCAGAAGACAGGGAAACTATCAGTAAGCTAAGCTCAAAAATTCGTACTGTCATTGAACGAACACCTATTCCCAAGGATATAACTGAGGAGATAGAAGAACATCTCGCAAAATTTGGAGAAAAACAGGCCTTTGCGATACGGTCCAGTGCCACAGCAGAAGACCTGCCAACAGCTTCCTTTGCAGGCCAGCAGGATACCTATTTAAATATTATTGGCAAGGAAGCCATCCTAAAATACGTAAGCAAATGTTGGGCATCGCTATTCACAGATAGGGCAATAATTTACCGTCTTCAAAACGGTTTCGATCATCGCAAAGTGTACTTGTCTGTTGTTATTCAAAAGATGGTCTTCCCGAATACTGCAGGAATTTTGTTCACTGCCGATCCAGTCAGCTCTAACAGGAAAATACTATCCATTGATGCCAGCTTCGGACTGGGTGAAGCCCTGGTTTCCGGCCTGGTGAATGCCGACAACTATAAAGTGCGTAAAGGCAAGATCATTGATAAAAAAATATCCACTAAGAAGATTGCTATTTATAGTCTACAAGACGGAGGCACGAAAGAACATGAGATTGAAGAGGATAGACAAAACAGGCAAGCCTTGACAGATGAACAGATTTTAGAGCTTGCGCAAATTGGCAGAAAAATTGAAGCTCATTTCGGTTGCCCCCAGGATATTGAATGGTGTTTGGTGGATGATGCGTTTTTTATGGTCCAGAGCCGGCCAATCACTACTTTATTCCCGATCCCGGAAGCCAATGATCAGGAGAATCATGTCTATATATCTGTTGGTCACCAGCAAATGATGACCGATGCCATGAAACCACTCGGCTTGTCTTTTTTCTTACTAACGACGCGCGCACTCATGCGTACTGCCGGTGGAAGATTATTTGTTGATATTGCACCTATGCTGGGTTCTCCTGCCGGCAGAGAAACGATGGTAAATGTGCTGGGGAAATCCGATCCGATCATAAAAGATGCACTCACCACCATCTTAAAAAGGGATTTTATAAAACTATCAGCGGAAGATAAAAAGGAAGCAGATTCTGGTAAAAATAATAAGCCGACACCACCGAATTATCAGGCACTAAACGATTACGATCCGGCAATTGTTTCCGAATTGATTAACGCCAATCAAACATCCATAGAAGCGTTAAAACAAAATATCCAAACGAAATCAGGAACAGATCTGCTTGATTTTATCCTGGAAGATCTCGAGCAATTAAAGAAAACAAATTCTGATCGGGTGAGTTTTAGTGTAATAATGACCGGCATGAATGCTTCTTCCTGGATCAATGAAAAAATGAACGAATGGTTAGGGGAGAAAAATGCAGCTGATGTACTTTCTCAATCTGTGCCAAACAATATCACTTCGGAAATGGGCCTCGAGTTATTGGATGTTGCAGATGTGATTCGTCCATATCCGAAAATAGTTGATTATTTACAACGCATACAGGACGATAATTTTTTGAATGAACTGATTGAGTTGGAGGGAGGCAAAAAAGTTCAGGATGCTATCTGCTATTTTCTCAGCAAATATGGAATGCGATGTGGAGGAGAAATCGATATTACCAAAACCCGCTGGAGCGAAAAACCAACGACACTTGTCCCGATGATTCTTAATAATATTAAATTTTTTGAGCCCAATGCAGGAAAGCTAAAATTTGAACAGGGGAAACAGGAAGCTTTGGAAAAAGAACAGGAATTACTGGATCGGTTGGCGTCATTACCGGATGGTGAACAAAAAGTGAAAGAAACAAAACGTATGATTGATCTGGTCCGGAATCTCAGCGGTTATCGGGAGTATCCAAAATATGGTATTGTTAATCGTTACTTCGTGTATAAGCGGGCTCTGCTTAAAGAAGCAGAACGGCTGGTACAAGCTAATGTGATTCATGAAAAAGAAGATATTTACTATCTCCGCTTTGAAGAACTTCGCGAAGTCGTAAGCACAAATAAACTCGATCACCAGATCATTGACAAACGAAAAGACGAGTATAGGTTATATGAAAAACTAAACCCGCCGCGTGTAATGACATCGGATGGTGAAATTATTGGGGGTAAGTACAAGCACGAAAATATTCCGTTCGGAGCTCTGGCAGGACTGGCTGTTTCTTCGGGAGTCATAGAAGGACGGGCGCGTGTTATCTTAAACATGGAAGATGCTGATCTGGAAGAGGGAGACATATTAGTCACCTCCTTTACAGACCCTGGCTGGACTACCTTGTTTGTGTCAATAAAAGGCCTGGTTACTGAGGTTGGAGGCTTGATGACCCATGGAGCTGTTATTGCACGTGAATATGGTTTACCGGCAGTTGTAGGAGTGGAGAATGCAACTAAACTGATCAAGGACGGACAAAGAATCCGGGTGAATGGGACGGACGGTTATGTAGAAATATTATAAGTTGTCTTTCTTCTTCCCGTTGCCTTACCTGTTTGTGTTTGTATTCCTAATTGCTTTGCTAATGACAAGGGATTTCACTCTTATTTTATTTCACTTTTTAGTATTTTTGGATCCTTGATTATCAACCACGGTTCAAATTAACAAATCACTTTAATCTCTAATTACTATCTATAGCTAATAATTAAATTATACTCACAATGGCAAAAACATCCATTTATCTCAACTTCCAGGGCAACTGCGAAGATGCGTTCAATCAATACAAAAAGGTTTTCAAAACCGATTTTATCGGACAAATTTACCGTATGAAAGATGCTCCTCTGCCTCCCGGTGCGCCTAAACTTTCCGATAAAGAAGCAAACTGTATTATGAATATAGCCTTACCCATATTGGGCGGTACACTTATTATGGGTACCGATATGCTTGAATCCATGGGACATAAACTTAAAATCGGCAACAACACCACTATCAGTCTGGAGGCCGATACCAAAGAAGACGTTGATCGTTTGTACAAAGCCCTCTCCGAAGGCGGTTCAGAAATGAGCCCCCCCATGGATATGTTTTGGGGCTACTGGGGCGTTTGCCTCGACCGTTTCGGTATCCGCTGGATGTTCAACTGCATGAAAAAATAAGATATTGTTTCTGATAAAATCAGTGTGGGTGCTGGCACTCACACTGATTTTTTTTGCACTCTATCCACTACACTTTTACGCTTTTCTGCGTCTCTTAGTCTTTCTCCCCAACTAAAGCTCCTCTCCATTAGCAAATAATTGAGTTTCAACTATTCCTCTCTTTTTCCATTGTAGATTTCCATTGTAGAGATTAAATAAATTAAAAATTATTTGTGTAGTTAAATAACTACACTTATATTTGTAGGCAAATGACTACACAATGAATTTAAGACGAGATGTATTTCAGGCAATCGCAGACCCAACCCGGAGAGCTATCCTGCTTCTGGTTGCTTCGCAATCCATGACAGCAGGGGCCATAGCTTCCAACTTTGACACGGCAAGACCAACCGTTTCCAAACACCTGCAAATACTTACGGAATGTGAATTACTGGAACAAAAACAAAACGGCAGGGAAATATATTATCACATTAATGCCACAAACATGAAAGAAGTAGCCGACTTTATTGAGCCATTCCGTAAAATGTGGGATGACCGATTTAACAAACTGGAAAGTATCATGAAAAAACACAAGCAAAAAAATTAGAAGACCATGGAACAAAAAACAAAAATTCACGCCGAAGATGGCAAACAGGAAGTCGTGATTACAAGGGAATTTGAATTGCCTCTGGAGTTGCTTTTTAAGGCATTTTCCGAACCTGATATTATTGAGGAATGGATGGGAACGAAGGTGCTGAAACACGAAGGCCAAAAACACGGCAGCTACCAATTGGAAACAACGGATCCAAAGGGAAACAAATACAAATTCAACGGAACAATCCATGAATTCACGCCAAACCATAAAATAATACGCACGTTCGAATTTGAGAATATGCCTTTCGGCGTTCAGCTGGAGATTCTGAAATTTGAAAAACTAACCGACGATAGCAGCAGACTCAATATGCACGTATTGTATGAATCAAATGCACAAAGAGATCAGGTGCTTAAAATGGGCATGGCGCCGGGCATAAATATGGCTCATAACCGGTTACAAGAACTAGTTAGCAAACTAAAATAACATACCATGGCAAAAAGCGCAATGAATCCAAAAGTTGATTTCTTCTTTATCAAAGCCAAAAAATGGCAGGAGGAACTGGAGAAATTGAGAATGATAGCTCTGGACTGTCAGCTCACCGAAGAGTTGAAGTGGGGCGTTCCCTGTTACTCCATGGATGGTAACAACATCGTATTAATACATGCGTTTAAAGATTACTGCGCGTTTTTGTTTTTCAAAGGCGTCTTATTAAAGGATGATCATCATTTGCTGATTCAACAAACAAAGAATGTGCAATCGGGACGTCAGATCCGATTTACCAGTGTTCCGGAAATAGCCAAGCTGAAACCCATCCTGAAGGCCTATATTTTTGAAGCCATGGAAGTGGAAAAAGCGGGATTGAAAGTGGCTTTAAAGAAGACTTCGGAATATCCGGTACCGGAAGAATTACAAAGCAAGCTGAATAAAACGCCTGTCTTGAAAACTGCCTTTAAAGCGTTGACGCCAGGAAGACAACGCGGATACATTTTTTATATTTCCCAGGCAAAACAATCCAAAACCCGGGAGGCGAGGGTTGAAAAATGCACGCCGCTAATTCTCCAGGGAAAAGGATTGGAAGATTAACACATCTCCGGTTTACCGAGCAAAAACAAAATATATCAAAACAGTTTATGAACCACTTAACAAATCAAAAAATGGAAAAAAGAAACTTAATTATCTATTGGATTACTACCGGCTTACTTGCCCTTGGAATGCTGTCAAGCGGAATACAGCAAGTATTACATACCCAGACCATGATTGATCTCGTTACACATATAGGTTACCCGGTTTATTTCCTGTATATAATCGGGGTCTGGAAAATCTTGGGAGTCATCGCCATTTTAATTCCCGGATACAAACTTCTTAAAGAATGGGCGTATGCCGGTTTCTTTTTCGCTATGACAGGAGCTCTTGTTTCGCATTTGGCATTTGGAGATTATGATGTAAAAGCAATTCTCGGACCGCTTTTTCAGGCTCTTTTTGTTGTTGTGTCGTGGTACTTCAGACCGGCAAATCGCAAAATCGTTTTGAGTTAATTGGATGATAAACATTAGCTTTATCAAACTATTTCTCATAACATAACATATGAATCTGAGCAACAACAAAATATTAATTACCGGCGGAGCCACCGGGATAGGGTTAGGACTGACAGAACGGTTTATAAAGGAAGGCAATACCGTCATCATCTGTGGGCGCAGAGAATCTGTCCTAAAAGAGGTTGCTGATAAGTACCCCGGTGTTACTACCCAGGTATGTGATTTATCAGACGAGAAAGAGCGTATCGCTCTTTTCAAGTGGGTTATGGATCATCACAGCGACCTGAATGTACTGGTAAATAATGCCGGTATTCAGCAGTGGATAACGATGACAGATACTGACTTTTTTCAACGTGCTAAACAGGAGATAACAACCAATATTGAAGCCCCGCTTCACCTCATGTCTTTGTTTGCTAATCTTAAATCGCTGAAAACTATTCTCAATGTAACATCCGGCTTGTCTTTTGTACCTTTAACAAAAGTGCCCGTTTATTCAGCAACAAAGGCATTCTTCCATTCTTTTACACTCTCTGCCCGCGCATTACTCAAATCCAAAAACATTGAAGTAATTGAGCTGATACCACCTGCCTTAAATACGGATCTGGGAGGGAAAGGATTGCATGACGCGGCACCTCCTGTAAGCGATTTTATAGAATCTGTATTCCAGCAGCTGAGGGAGGGGAAAACCGAAATAACATTCGGATTCAGTGAATCAATGGCTAAAGCCAGTCAGGATGATTTAAAAAATGCTTTCAACCGTATGAATCCAGCCTGATACCTTATAAAAGAAATATATGATCAGGTGAGTTACATTATTAGATACTAACAACCTTGTCCCTCATCCGCAGAAATGGCGCCTCCACAAGGGCATACACCAGTAACGCCGCTATAAATACCGTTACCCAGCAAAGCAAGAAATTCAGCATATCACCCACCCTTCCTTGAGGATGCAAGTATTTTACGAATAGCTGAACGATAAGCATATTACATAAATACAAGGCGTATGAAATACGGCTTACAAACCGGAAGGGGCGACCTGGGATACTTTCTGTTTTCATGCCTGACAAAAGAGGCAACAGAAGAGCGATGGCAAAACTCATCAGACTGAAATAGATCGTTTGCAGAAAATGGGTGACTGGATCCGTATGAATGCGACAAAGCCATGCCAGCAAAAGCAATCCAATGCCAAAAGCATAATATGCAATACGTTTCCACAGTATAGGAAAATAGCTGTTTATAAACGCACCCGCCACCCCATAGCCTATACTATCCAGCCGGGTTAAGACCAGCTTTCGGAAAAATAAATCATACTGCCCATCCTCGATTATCAAACTGCTGGTGCAAGTTCTGTAAATCAGTGGCCCCAATAAATAAATCAGAATAACGGCACCGAAAACAAGCTGCTGTTGCTTCCTGAAGAGGATGTATCCTGCCAGCAACAATAAGGGAAAGGAAAAATAAAACCATTCTTCTACGGATAGACTCCAGGACTCGGTAAAGAGATAAGTGAAAGGGTAGCAGAAATTTTGAAGGAATACAAAAAAAAGAAGCAGGAATTTGTTGAGATCCCCGCTAATAAAGCCGAAATAGATGAGGGTTATATTCAGTAAAAGAAAGAGGAAGTAGTTTGGCAGTGTGCGAAACCAGCGTCGCTGGAGAAATGTCCACAGCATCTTTACCGAAAACGTGCCTGACTCCCTAATCGTTTTCAAAAGAATCCCTCCTACCAGGAATCCGCTGAGCACAAAAAAAACGTCTACACCGTCGGGAAGCGGAAGCCATGGAAATCCTGGAAGGACTGAAGCTATCATTCCCCGGCTGTGATCAATCATCACAATGAGTATTGCCGCGGCACGCATTACATCCAGACCGAAAATTCTGGAACTTGTTCCTGATCCGTCTTTCATAAATAAAAGCCCGATAAAATTAACGGATTAAGAACAGGTACTTCCTTGGTCTATTTTCTAAGATCGTTCAGCAGATCATAATTATCACTGAAGCTGATGCCTTCATTTATTTTTACTCTGCTTAGCTTATTGTTTTCGGCCAACCCCCAAAGCACAAGTTCTTTCAGAAAGTTACGTTCCGCACCTTCGTGATGAGGTTGATATCGGGCAATAAGTTCCTCCAGGGGCTGGATTTTATCCAACTGTTTACGATACACCTCATCGCTCATATTCTCGGTCAGTTCATAATCTTCAGATAAATTGTTGAACCAGGCAATGACATCATGATAGGTGCCTTTTACATCCTTTTTTTCCAGCTTAGGGATTTTAGGAAAGAGGGCTTCAAAGATTGATTTCACCGAGGTTTGTATCAGATGTTCTGCCACAAAACGTGCTCCTTCCTGTTCACCTTCATAGGCAATTTCCATCTTGCCGGTAAGGGCCGGGATGATGCCGGTAAAGTCGCCCAGACGAACCGTAGTTTGTTTTTTCCCCAGGCGGATCATACGCAACTCGGCAGTACTTACGAGATTTTCATACGCCGAAATACTCATTCTGGCACTGATACCGCTTTTCACATCCACATATTCGCTCTTTCTTGCTTCAAACCCGATCTGCTCAATCAGGTCTTTGGCCAGAGACGGCACATGAATATGTTTGCTTCTGCCTTCATCCGACTTCACTTCCTGTGCTGTGATCATGCGCGCCACCTCTATGGTTTCAGGATAATGAGTCAGTATCTGCGAACCGATACGGTCTTTCAATGGTGTTACAATACTTCCCCTGTTGGTATAATCTTCCGGGTTAGCAGTAAATACAAATTGAATATCCAGCGGAAAACGCAATTTAAACCCTCGTATCTGTATATCGCCTTCCTGAAGGATATTGAAAAGTCCAACCTGAATACGGGCCTGCAAATCAGGAAGCTCATTAATCACAAAAATGCAACGGTTGGCCCGGGGAATCATACCAAAATGGATCACCCGTTCATCCGCATAAGAGAGTTTGAGATTAGCTGCCTTGATAGGATCCACGTCGCCAATCAGATCGGCTACTGTCACATCCGGTGTTGCCAGTTTCTCGGCAAAACGATCGCTACGGTGAACCCATGCAATCGGTGTCTCGTCCTTCTGTTTTTCAAGCAGGTCTTTAGCATAACGGGATAAAGGGGCAAAGGGATCATCGTTTACTTCTGACCCCGCTACAACAGGCATCCATTCATCCAGCAGATTGATTAGCAATCGTGCAAGCCGGGTTTTTGCCTGTCCACGTAGTCCCAAAAGATTGATATTATGTCTGGACAGGATAGCCCGTTCCAATTCCGGGATAACGGTGGTTTCGTAACCATAAATGCCCTCAAAGGCAGGAGTTCCGCTTTTTAAGCGGTCAATAAGGTTTTCTCTTAGTTCATCCTTTATATTTCTCGACAGGTAGCCCGATTTCCTGAGCTCTCCTAATGTCCTGATGCTGGTATTATTCGCTTTCATAATGATGGCCTAGCCTTTTATATTTTTTCTTCTGTTCTGTTTATAATCTTCAAAAATCATTTGTCCCAATCCTTTAAGACCGGTGTAATAAGCTTTTCCCTGATTGGCCGCGGTAAACTGTCGTACAAAACTTTGGAGATAAGGATCTTGAGCAATCATAAAGGTGGTAATGGGGATATGCAGTTTTCGTGCCTGACGTGCTTCTGTATAACATTGATCCACGATACGCTGATCCAACCCTACCGAGTTGAAATAATAAGTTCCATCGGCAAGACGCAGGCAACTGGGCTTACCATCGGTAATCATAAAAATCTGTTTGTTAGTGTTTCGCTTCCGGCGCAGGATATCCATTGCCAGCTGCAATCCCGCCACCGTATTGGTATGAAAAGGCCCTACCTGCAAATAAGGCAAATCTTTCACTTCTATTGGCCAGGCATCATCACCGAAAGCAATAATATCGAGTGTGTCTTTCGGATAACGGGTCTTTATCAGTTCAGCCATAGCCATGGCCACCTTCTTGGCAGGTGTAATCCGGTCTTCTCCGTACAGAATCATACTGTGGCTCACATCTATCATGAGTACGGTACTCATCTGCGACTTATGAAATGTATCTTCCACCACCAGATCCCGCTCTTCCAGATTAAATGTATTGACACCGTGTGCAACCTGGGCATTTTTGAGACTTTCTGTCATGGAAATTTGCTCCAATGCATCACCGAAACGAAATTCCCTGAATTCACCGGTATGCTCATCACCCCTGCCTGTATAATTGGTTTGGTGATTGCCCGCACCGCTTCGTTTGAGACTGCCAAAAATCTGATCCAATGCGGCCTGACGTATCGTCCGTTCCATCTTACCCGTAAGGACTGTTCCTCCACTGCCATCATTTTCCTTTGCTTCGCGGATATATCCCTTTTTCTTCAAATCCTCAATAAAATCCTCTATGGTATAGTCCGGGGTGGTGAGTTTGTATTCCTTATCTAATTCTCGGAGCCATGAAATGGCTTCATCAAAATCGCCGGAGGTATGCACAATCAGCTCTTTGAAAACTCCAAAAAGTTTTTCAAACGGAGGCTTTTCTTCCGCCACATACGGTTTGAATTTAAATCCCTTTTGCATGCCTAAAGTTACAAAACAAATCGCAACGAGACCAGCGTACTTTCCAATCCTGCCCGGGGAATAGCTCGGGATAAAAGTTTTAATCTTGGTGGCCAGGCATTTAATCGCTTTATTCGCTATCGCCCGGCTCACATACTTCAATATGGAGGCGATTAAACAAAATAAAATCTAATTTTGGAGAAGTGGGCAGATACCGCAGAGGAATCACAACTCCGACTAAACGCTTAAATCCATGTCCGTTTTCATTGCATCCATAAATTCGGGGAGTAACGGCAACTGCTATTATATTGGAAACAGTACGGAGGCTGTATTGGTAGACGTTGGCATTTCGTGCGGTGAGACACAAAAAAGAATGGAGCGTATGAATCTGGATATGGATATGGTTAAAGCCATCTTCATATCGCACGAACATATAGATCATATCCGGGGTGTAGAAGTGATGGCTAAACGATTCCGGCTTCCAGTTTACATTACACCTCCTACGTTGCAAAACAGCCGGCTTAAAATTGATCCGTCTCTGATCCACTCCTTTGTTCCTTACGAGCCTGTTTGCATTGGTGGAATTTCCGTTACCCCATTCCCCAAACAACATGATGCCGCCGACCCTTATAGCTTCGTCATTGAGTACAATGGGGTCAAGACAGGGGTATTCACCGACATTGGGCTTTGCTGTGACCATGTGATCCGTAATTTTTCACAATGTCACGCCGTTTTTCTGGAAGCCAATTATGATGAAAAAATGCTCGAAGAAAGCAGCTATCCTTCTTATCTGAAAAAAAGGATCAGCGGTGATAATGGACATTTATCAAACAATCAGTCTCTGGAGCTTTTTGTAAATCACCGCCCCGACTTTATGAGTCATTTGCTTTTATCACACCTTTCAAAGAATAATAACAGTCCGGAGCTTGTCTATGACCTCTTCACCAAACACGCAGGCAAAACACACATTACTGTTGCCTCCCGATATGAAGAGAGTAAGGTATATCATGTGAAAAAAGATGGCGCAGAACAGCCTTTGCAGATTTATACCCGTAATCAAATGACGCTTTTCTAAACCTACTCTGCTATTTGTCTTTTTTGCATGCAACGGTTAGTGATGCAAGCTTAGTATAAAACCCATCCCCTTAAATAGTCGTACCTTTCGAGGCATTGTAACGAAGGGAGTATTTCCTTAACAACCCGACATCTATTAGGCTAAAACTATGAGACCCTGGATACTAAGACATTTCATTTGCGTTACGTTCACCATTTTAGCGGTGGCCCCTTTATTGGCACAAACCAATATCTGGAAAGCGGATGCAGCTGCATCAACGGTGAAGTTCACCACAAGTGCCCCGTTTGGAAAAGTAACCGGAAGTCTCACTGGTCTTCTGATCTATCTTTCCTTTGATGAAAGCACCCCCGGTGCAGGCTCTATCAGTGCATCGGTTGATCCTAAGACCGTAGACACCGGTATCTCGTTGAGAAATACTCATCTGAGAGAGAAAGAAGAATTTTTCAATACCTCCAAATATCCGCTCATTGCTTTTAAATCGCTGGTGATAAAAAAGGGTATATCCGGATATGTGGCAGAGGGAAACTTAACTATCAAAGCAGTGACCCGCTATATTTCCATCCCTTTTACCTTTACTAAAACAGATAAAAAAGCTGTCTTTAAAGGGCAGTTCACCATTGATGCCAATGATTATAATGTAGGCAAAGGGGCACGACCTGTGACCGTTAATTTCGAAATACCGGCCAGCCAATAAAGTGTTTTCACAACTTTTGTATCTACGATAGCATCCGATTGCAATGATATATCAACTAGCTCCAGGAAAAAACGAATTAAAACTGATGCGAATTCCGTTTTCGTATTTCCTTATGCCGGTCTTTTTATTTGCACTCAGTCTGACTAAAGATCTTAATGTAGCAAATGCTATTATCGTATTTATTGCTTTGCATCTGTTTATTTATCCGGCCAGCAATGGATATAACAGCTATATGGATCAGGACGAGACCAGCATAGGAGGAATAAAGAACCCTCCGAAAGCAACAAAGAAATTATTTTTCCTTTCTTTTGCTTTTGATGTCATTGGACTGGCCCTTTCGCTGCTTGTCGGGTTGCATTTCTTTTTGTGTCTGTTTGCCTATATGCTTGCTTCCAGAGCTTACAGCTATAAAGGCATTCGTCTTAAAAAAAGACCTATACTGGGTTTTCTTACGGTTATTTTCTTTCAGGGAGGGTTTACCTTCTGGATGGTCATAACAGCTATCAGCAAAAGTCAGCCCGTTTATGATGCCGGATTTTTATCGGTTGTCATAGCCTGTTCTTTTCTTATTGCCGGGGTTTACCCTCTTACCCAGATATACCAGCATGATGCCGACCTTGCCAACGGGGATATTACCATTAGCTTCCGGCTGGGATATACAGGCACCTTCCTTTTCAGCGGGGCCATGTTTTTTTGCGCTGACCTTCTGATATTTTATTATTTTTATTCTACACAGAAACTATTTCATTTTATACTATTTGAAGCATTTCTGTTACCCGTGATCATTTATTTCACACATTGGTTTTTAGCTGTTACAAAAGATACAAAACAGGCTTCTTTTGAAAAGACAATGAGCATGAATCTTATCGCCTCTACCTGTATGAATCTTTGTTTTATCACGCTTTTCATTTTAAATTCAACCCAATGAGCGTTATAACAAACATAGCAACATCCCTGCCAGCCTACAAACACAAACAGGAGGCGATTGCGGAGTTTATGGCAGAGCTTTTGCATTTTCCGGAATTGAAGCGGAAAAAACTAAAAACCTTATACGCGAGCAGCGGCATCGATACCCGATATTCAGTAATTGCCGATTATTCCCTCCCTTCTGCTGAACGCACTTTCTTTACAAAATCAACCTCCTCCGGGCTTGTTAAAACCCTGGAGCAGCGGATGAAATTGTATACCGATAACGCATTGAATCTTTCTTTGAAAGCCGTCCGCGAATGCGTTCCTTCTACCATTAACTATTCGGACATAACACACCTCATCACCGTATCCTGTACCGGTCTTTATGCTCCGGGGCTGGATATCGATATCATTCAATCTCTTCGTTTAAATGAAAACATCAGCCGCACTTCTATAAATTTTATGGGTTGTTATGCTGCCATGCATGCAATCAAACAGGCTGATGCCATTTGCAAAAGCACGGAAGATGCTGTTGTACTTATTGTATGTGTGGAATTGTGCAGTATACATTTTCAAACGAAAGATGATATTGATAATATAACAGCAAACCTTCTTTTTGCCGACGGGGCCGGAGCCTCTTTAATTGTCTCCGATCATCTGGCAGCAGCGAAAAAATGGAAAGGATTTAAAATAAAAAATTTCCATTCCCAGGTGGACCTGAATGGGAAAAGCGATATGGTATGGCAATTATCTTCAACCGGTTTCCTGATGACCCTGAGCAAATATATTCCCCAGCTTATTGAGAAAGGTATTCAGCGTTTGTTTGAAAAAGCCATTGCGAAACTAAACGTTAAAAAAGAAGATATACGTCATTGGGCCATACATCCCGGAGGCAAAAAAATACTATCGGTGATTCAACAGGAACTTGGTTTGAATGATACCGATACCGAAAGCTCGCGCCGGATACTTCGGGAATATGGAAACATGTCCTCCTCCACTATCCTGTTCGTATTAAAGGACATTCTGAATACAAAGGCAAGTGATAACCCCGCAGGACTTACCTTTTGTGTCGCCTTTGGCCCGGGCCTTACCATGGAATCTGCCTTGTTTGAAAATGTTTAAGCACCGGTCGTATAAGAAAGAACTCCTGGATGAGCCGATAACCGAAAAAGCGGATCTGTTCCGTAACCTGCTGGAGTTGGAATTCATCAATCGATATCTGGGCGGGCATAAAATCTCGATTGATGGTATTGCTTCCATTATTACTTCCTCTTCCCAATCGTTGCATGTTGCCGATATTGGTTGCGGAGGAGGCGACTCCCTGAAAGCCATGGTCCGGTGGGCACAGTATAAAGGCTATAACTTACGATTTACCGGGGTTGACCTACTGGCTGATTGCATTACCTACTCCAAACAAAATTGCATTCAATATCCCCAAATTTCTTTTCTCCAATCCGACTTCCGTGAGCTTTTTAATGAAACGGGAAAACCGGATATTGTTCACGCCTCGCTTTTCTGTCACCATTTCCGCGAGCAGGAGCTTATTGACTTTATCCGGCTGTGTAATCACAACGAGGCCATCTTACTCATCAACGATCTGGAACGAAACCCGCTCGCATATTACAGCATCAAGTTTCTTACCTTTTTGTTCTCTAAATCAAAACTGGTAAAAAACGATGCTCCTTTATCCGTGCTCAGAGGTTTTAAGAAAAAAGAATGGCGCGCTATCCTTCATGATGCTGGAGCAAAAAACTATGTGCTTAAAAGCAAATGGGCCTTTCGCCATTTGATTATCATTTATCCCAATGGATCAAAAGATCTTTGATTGCGCTATTATTGGAGGAGGGCTTGCAGGCCTTACGCTGGCCATTCAGCTTGCTGATTCGGGGTGTACCATTGTTCTGTTTGAGAAAGAGAGCTATCCCTTTCACAAAGTATGTGGTGAATATATATCCATGGAAAGTTATTCCTTCCTGGAACGCATTGGCATTCCGCTCTCGAAAATGCATGTTCCAATGATAACGGAAGTCCTTGTATCTTCCGTAAACGGCACTTCCCTTACCCGTAAGCTGGATATGGGGGGATTTGGAATACGGCGCTATACATTGGATGCGGAACTCGCAAAACTGGCAGTACAAAAAGGAGTAACCCTCCTCGAGAAAACAAAAGTGATTGACATAAAAAAGGAAGGGGATCTATTCCAAATCAAAACAGCACGAGGTGTTTTCAGTTCCAGAATCGCATGTGGCTCCTTTGGCAAGAACTCGGTGCTCGAAAGACCCCTTGGCCGCTTAACCGCTAAAAGTGCCGGAGAAAAAAATTATGTCGGAGTAAAATATCATATAAAGGCTGATCTGCCCGACAATCGCATCGAGCTGCATAATTTCAATGATGGCTATTGCGGTATCTCTAAGGTAGACGGTGATGTGTATTGTCTATGCTATCTCACCGGTTCTGAAAACCTAAGCCGGAGCGGCAGCAGCATCAAAGCCATGGAACGGGATATTCTCATGCAAAACCCGTTTCTGCAACGGTATTTTACACAAAGTCGCTTTCTTTATGATGAACCTTTGACAATTTCTCAGGTTACCTTTAAAAGAAAATCGCAGGTTGCTAATGGCATTCTGATGCTGGGTGACGCTGCGGGATCTATTGCACCGTTATGCGGAAATGGCATGAGTCTTGCCATGCATGCCTCCTTTATAGCTGCCCCGCAGATCCTTGACTACTTAAGGGGCCGTCTAACTCATCAGGAGCTTTGTATGTTTTATGAGAAACAATGGAAGGAACACTTCTCTAAACGAATAAAAACCGGGGAACGTATCCAGCATCTTTTTGGAAAAAATACGCTTACAAATGCAGCTATCGGCACATTAAAGCTATTCCCGAAGCTGGCAGATACATTAATCGGCATGACGCACGGAAAGCCTTTTTGAAGGCTCCAAGTTTGAATTAACCCATGTAACGATTTCCCACGAGTCCTTCTCTCTTTATTTTATTGATCACCAGGCACGAATTTTTTCCTCATCTTTATTGTATGAAATGGATTACCCGCGAAAAACCCAAGATTGACCGCATTGCCTGCCCTTGGTTGATTCTTCGTTTTATAGACCCCAAAGCGGAAATCATATATGTACCTTTTGAGATGGTGACAGAGCAATCAAAAAAGCTGAATGCTATCCCGTTTGACATCCCGAATGTTGAATACACGCATTATGGGGATCAATGCACATTCGATTATTTTCTTAAAAAATACAAAATAGATGACCCTGCTTTGCATACGCTGGCCACGATTGTAAGAGGGGCAGATACCGACCGGCATGACATAGCGAGGCAATCATCAGGGCTTTGGGCAATCTCATCGGGTCTTGCCTATAATACCCATGATGACAAAGAGCTGCTTCATAATGGAATGATGATTTACGACGCACTCTATAGCTGGGCAAAACATTTACAAAAGGAAAAACATACCCAAAACCCCGCAGAACACCTTTTACTCGAAGTGTATTCCAAATTTATCCGCAAGTCTGCTGAAAAAAGAAAAACGCCGGTTTGGGTTAAAGAATTGAAGGAAATAATACAGGATCAGATTGATACTAATCTAAGCTTAAGCCTAAAAGAAATATCGGAAGATCTTAGCATACACCCAGCCTATCTTTCTCGCGAATTTTCCAAGCATTTCGACGACCTGTCTTTTGGTGATTACATTCAGAAACTTCGTATTGAAAAAGCGATTCAGTTGCTAAAAACACCATCCCATTCTCTCGCCGAAATTGCATACCTAACAGGGTTTTCTGATCAAAGCCATTTTAATCGCATTTTCAAAAAACATACCGGTCAAAACCCTTCCCTTTTTCGAAAAACCTTATTAAAAGGTAAACCAGATACAAAAGGTTAATTCTGTCCTATCCTCCTACAGCTGTTCGTATTACTTTCGCTCTTCATTTATTATTAAACGGGAGAAATTGCAAACCAATAAACCAAACTATTCCCTTTCCGACTTATGCCTTTATTTCCTTCGCTTAGGAACGATTGGTTTTGGCGGACCTCCGGCCCTTATTGGCTACATGCACCGCGATCTGGTAGAAAAGAAGAAATGGATAGAGGAGGAAGAGTATAAAGAAGGGTTGGCGCTGGCCCAACTTGCCCCCGGACCCCTCGCGGCTCAATTGGCTATTTATCTGGGCTATGTCGACTACAAAGTTCTCGGGGCTACCCTTGCCGGACTAGCCTTTCTATTACCCTCCTTTATAATGGTTGTTCTCCTTGGCATGGCATATGTTCAATTTGGGGGGTTGTCCTGGGTGCAAGCAATTTTCTATGGCGTCGGATCGGCTGTCATTGGCATCATCACAATCAGCACCTATAAGCTAACAATAAAAAGCCTTGGAAAAGAGTGGCTTCTTTGGTTCATCTTTCTTTTCCTTGCCGTCTTTACTTTTATTCAGGAAGAAGAAAACCTATGGCTCATTCTTGGCTCCGGTATCGTTTATTGGCTTATAAAGGCTCCTCCCCGATTATTTCATAGCAAAGTCATTTTTCTTTTTCCATTATTCATTAGCATACCTGCCATTTTTTCTACTTCAAAGCTCTGGCAGATTGCTGTTTTTTTCATCAAAGCAGGGGCATTTGTTTTCGGCAGCGGTCTTGCAATTGTACCATTTCTGTATGGAGGAGTAGTCAAGGATCACCATTGGCTTAACGAACAGCAATTTCTGGACGCAGTTGCTATTGCAATGATAACCCCCGGGCCTGTAGTCATAACGGTAGGTTTTATAGGTTACTTAGTAGCTGGGCTTCCAGGGGCTTGTTTTGCTGCTCTAGCAACTTTCATTCCTTGCTATCTCTTTACCGTCCTCCCGGCGCCTTATTTTAAAAAATATGGAAAACGTCCCGGGCTTAAAGCGTTCGTAGCCGGAATTACAGCCTCCGCCATTGGAGCAATAGCCGGGGCCGTTTGCATAATAGCTAAGCGTCAACTCACCGATTGGATAACAGTTGGCATAGCCGTTTCCGTTCTTCTTCTTCTTTTAAAATTCAGAAAACTTCAGGAACCCTATATTATCCTTGTGGCAGGATTCCTAGGGATTGTTATAAAGGTCCTTTTAACTAAATAACCCACATGCCCTTAGCTTCTTCCATACGTTTCTGTCATCCTATGAAAAGACATATCCTTCTCTTCATTTCCATTGTCTTCATGAGTATGATTTATAAAGAATGTCAGGGACAAAGTCCGGAAATTTCCTTAAGAGAGTTTGCTTCAGGGCAAATAAAAAAAGGGGTTCGCTCCATAGGAATGGGAGGCAATGGTGCTACCTGGGGCAATTATTCTCTGGTATGGAGGGATAGCTGTACGGCATTGATAGACGGAGGAGCATCCTCTTATCCCAATAATAATATTTTTGGATTTACCGCTGTCGGCATTACTACGCCCCATCTTTGGAAAGGTCTCACCATTTATGCCATCGCCCTCTCCCAAACTGCTGACAATATTATCACCACCCTTAAATCGCCGGGCCTTGGAACAGAACCGGTACAGGTAAATGGAGACGGAGCTAACCAGGCCGTTTTTATAAAAGCAGCAATGCCTCTGGGAAAAGGGTTTTCTATTGGCACTCTGATTTCCTATGAGCGCTCACAATTCGACGCAGTTGCCGAAAAAGGGAGCGGAAACTGGATTCGGTATCAGACAAACTGGAGGCCTTCAGGAGGTTTTGGAATCACATGGCAGCCTTGCAAACAAATCCTGGTCGGGTTTCGCGGACTCTTTAATAACGATTGGGAAACGAGAATTGATAACTCAGGTACTGCGGAAGGGTTGAATCTGACAAATGAATATCGTCTTGGTATCTCTATCGGTTTATGGAAAGGCGCCCTGATCGACTTAGGTGGCAATGCCCGCTTCCGTTCCAATCAGATTAATAAAACCAATCAGGAAAACAATGAGCCCAATATAGGTATAGAACAAAATTTACTTAAACATCATTTGGCCATACGTGCCGGCTTAGATGAGTCATCGCCGACAGCCGGTTTCAGTATACGTTTTAAACCCATAGTCGTTGATGTTGCTTATGTTCACAACCTGGGTCAGGCGCGCTTCGGAGATTTGTTCGGGACAAACAGCGATTCGTTTTTACTCACTCTTGTTTACAAATATGATACCAACAGAAAATAAAACTGTAAGTGCTATTTATTTCCCTCTGAATACTTCTACAAAGCCAGGATAGCTTTTCCCATCCGAAGTGCTAAGCACATAATAGTATGTTCCGTCGGAGTAGCCACTTGCATCCCAGTCGTTCGTGTAATTTTCTTTCTCATATAAAAGCCTGCCCCAGCGATCGTATATTTTAAGGTTATTGCTTCCGAAATACTCCAGATACTTAAATGCAAGCGCATCATTTATATTATCCCCGTTAGGAGTAATAATATTAGGTGCCACAATTTTTGCAGGTATCACTAGCTCTTCCTTACAGGCACTGTCAATACATCCATGATTGCTTTCGATGGTAAGACAAACCACATAATTACCGGGCGTAGGATATGTGTGTGACGGGTTTTGTAAAGCCGAAGAGCTGTTATCTCCAAATGACCAAAGCCATGATGATTTTGCTCCGGCATACAAAACACTGTTGTCGGTAAAAACAATGGGGGTATTTGTGATGGCGGGATTCGGAGTATATGAAAAAGAAACATGGGGCTCCGGGTCAACAATTACAGGTACTATAGCAGGGGCCGATGTACACCCATTCGCGGTAGCTGTTGCGGTAAATTTAACCGTATCTGCCGCAGTCCCGGTATTGGTCAATGTGGTTGAAATGGTATTGGTGGTACCACTTGTACTATTACCACTCCAGTTGAATGTGCTTCCTGCTATACAGGAGTTGAGCGTAAGGGTCATGGGTATCCCTGAACAAACGGTAGCTGACGAGGCCACAAGTGTGGGTGTTTCGTTTATATGTACATGTGCTGTTGGCAAACCAAACAGGGTATCGCCGCAGGCATCTGTTACCAATGGGGGTGGAATATTCAGTACCGTTACCGTATCACAGGTACGCGGAAAACCGGGAATGGTAAGATTGAGAATTTTGGCCACACTTCCTGTACTACATCCTGCCGGTGCTCCTGCAGTAGCAAATCCTGTTAGCCAGGGATGCACAATATGATACGGGGGAACACCATATCGTATATATACGATTCCGGTTATTGTATTGGTATTGGAACAAATGGCTGCTGGAGAGCATGTCCACATGGTAGCATACGACTCTACCGTATGTCCTTCTATATAGGCCTCGAAAGGATAAGGGGATGTATCATCGTAATACAAATCATTCATATTACAACCTGAAGTAGCAGGTGTAGTCCGTCCCAAATGCTGTATCAGATAAAAATTGCGGGCAGTACACGACTGAGGGTAACAACAAAGAAGGGGGCTGTGCATATCGTAATTGATCAGATAAGCCCAACCCGGTAAAGGGCCTCTGATAGTATCCATCACGCTGAATATGGCAGAGCTGCTACAGCTTGTACTGTAATACAAACGGCCCTGATTCAGCACAGCATTATTGCCGGCAAAATAATTACTGGTTACATAAAAACCAGTCACCGTTATTCCTCCGGGTATTGTTACCTGGATACTATCTGCATAATAAGAAGGGTATAAACAGGAAGGAGTGTCTCCTCCACTCCACAAAGCGGTAGGACCTGTTACCAAAGGATCAATAGTAACCGGGTAAACACGTTCTGCGTCACTGAGCCAGGCCGAAGGAACTATGATTTCGATGATCTCCTTATCTTTCAATGGAATCAAGCGATAGGAAGCCCTTACACTTCTTCCTTTTGCATCATAGCAAAACGGCATCCGGAACCGTGCGTTTTCGTGACCCATAGCGGATACCAGAACAAGATCCCCTACCCAGCTTCCGTTTTCTTCTATGCCCCGGTTTTCATCCCTTATCAACTTCGCACCCGATGGAAGATCAACAGACTCTGAAATAACAAAAGAAGAAGAGGAGGAGCCCGACTGAGGGTAACGAATCACATAATTATATTCAACAGCATTTTGTCTGAATGTGATCTGTTTATCCACCCCTGGCACGAGATTACTGATTACAGCTTCTTTTCTGTTCTCATTCAACATTGCTTCTGCTGGTATCGTGCTCAAGCCATTGATACGCAAACACTGACCAAAGTGAAAAGGGTTTCCGCTTTCCTGAGATAATGCAATACTCCCGTCTTTATACAGATAGGTCGGATAATCCTGTGCCATTGCTGCCCACCCGAGAGAGCATTCGGTCAGGGAAGGATCAACCTGTTGCCATTTGTCTGAAAGATCCTTATAGTTGAGGGGTGCTTTTGAAAAGTGAAGAATGGTACGGCCATCGGTGGTCAGAAATGTATTCGAATACCTGGAACGTGCCGAAAGCATTTCCTTGCTTTCTTCCTTTTTAAATTCCCAATGATCGGCTCCTCCGGATACTGACGAATTTAATAAACTCGTTGTCTGTCCCCAGACAGATGAAGAGAAAGTCGTCATAAGCGAAAGCAAACAGAAAAACAGGCTCCGGTAGTAGATTAGCGTCATTGTTACGTATTGATTAAGAGATTGTCTACCTAACAAATTTAAAAATTAATCTCCCCCCTTTTGAACCAGCCGGGGGCAAATCCTGGTTACGTCAAAATGGTCAATATCTCATTAAAATATAGTGGGAAATGAATTGTTACAACTCTTCGGGCAGGTGCCCTTCCAGATCAACTTCCAATATTATCTTCCGAATTCCGGAACTGACGCCACAATATCCAGCTTTGAATGGCTAATGCTACCGTCCCGTTTGCAGCGAGCGCTGCCGAAATACCAAATTTAGAAACCATAAAACCTGTTATTAAAGCCCCGGCCGAAAGTCCTCCCGAAAGAGCTAATTGATACAGACTTGCAATTCGTCCGCGAATAGCGTTAGAAGCATTTTCCTGCAAAAAAGTATTTACACTGATATTGCTCGACGTCAACAATGCTCCTGCACAAATTAGAAGGCCGATGAGCAAAACAAGCGAATGATTATAGGAAACGCCGATAACCGTTACTGACAGAAGAACTGCAAGCAGTGATGCCATCCTGTTTCTTTTGATCCACAATGGCAATGAAATAAAAGAGCTGGAGGCTCCTATTAATCCTCCAATGCCAAAAGCAACCATGGCATTCCCGAAATTTGCTGCTTCTCCATGAAACACACTTTTGACCAATACAGCACAAAATGTGAGAAGAGGGGCACAAAAAAGGTTCGTGCAAAAGGTGGTAAGCAATGGCAACAGAACCGACCGGTTTTTCAACAGTACCCGAAACTGACTTAATTCCGTAACCGGCGAAGCCTGTTTGGGAGGTTGTTGCAACACTTTCCGATTACGCGGATAAATAAAATAAAGAGAAAGAAAAAAAGGGATATAGGAAGCCGCATTTGCACTGAAGCAGGAAATAACGCCAAACCGAACAATTAAAATACCCGCTATGGCAGGTCCCAGAATACGGGAAAGATTAAACTGGGTCGAGTTAAGTGATACTGCACGGGGAATCTCCTTGACACTTACCAGAGAAGGTATGATGGATTGAAAAGAAGGCATGGACAGCGAGTCCGTAAGTCCTATAAGGAATGAGATAAGAACTATGATCCACACTTTCAGCCATCCAATGATAAGAAACACAACCATGGTGAGAACACAGAGAAACTGAATACCTTGAAAAATGAGCACGATTTTCTTTCTGTCGTACCGGTCGGCAATAACACCTCCCCATAATGTAAAGATTAAGCTGGGAGCGTTCATGGCAAAGCCATCGAGCCCCACCCAAAATGCAGAGCTGCTCAGACTGAGCAGTACCCAAGGCTGAGCTATCTGCTGCATCCATGTTCCAATGTTTGAAAACAGGCTTGATATCCAGAACAGACGATATGCCCTGGTGCTGAAAAAACTGGGAGGAGATGGGGTATTCGTCTGAACCATTATTAATAAATCAGCGCCTATAATAGCGAAGAAGGAGAATAAGAAAAACGGTTATTCGTCTCCTTATTCTCCTTCTTTACTCTTTTGGTTCTATTTAATTCCTACAGGCACTTCCAGATTTTCCCACGACAAAGAAAAACCATCTTTATTCATTTTGTATACGAGGCGTTCATTCAGGGTAGCCGATTTTTTAGGCTTTACCTCTACCCGAAGGGCATCATCTTTCATAGCATAATTGAAAGCGCCCCACTGATTGGCTGTTTTGTTAAAAATGATAGTCCAGGAAGTTTCACCGGGAATAGCAAAGAAAGCATAAGTTCCGGCAGGTAATGCTTTGCCTTCAATCATAAGCTCATGATCTGTTTTAAATGTAGTAGCTTCGTTTGCTCCTGTTCTCCATACCTGTCCGTAAGGTACCAATGCACCCCATATTTTACGTCCTTTTACCGATGGACTTCCGTAATTGATTGTAATGGTTGCCTTATTTATTTTACCACTGCAGCTATCGCGTGGGCTTTCCATTTTTTTCTGAGCAAAAGCAGAAAGAGAAAAGATTAGTGAAAACGCAAGTAGTGCAATTTTATGGATGAGGCGATATTTCTTCATTTTTTTTGTTTTTTTAGTTTCCGCAAAGTTAGTTTTAATCTCTAAGGAATACCGGGCGAATAAGGCAAAATTCCCAAAAAATGCAAAACCGGGTGCGATGTCCGCCTTAGCCTACTTCTTCGCCAAACAAAGAACCCTGTATGAACATATTCATACATTTTAAAAAAGTAAACAAAATCCAACTAACTTTAATCGCCTAAAAATCTAACCTATGAATATCCAAAAAGTAACACCATTTCTATGGTTTAACAGCGGAGCTGCAGAGGCTGCTGCTTACTACATATCTGTTTTCAAAAATTCGAAAATCATCGGTTCCAACCCCATGGTTACGACTCTGGAAATAGAAGGCTTACGGATCATGATTCTGAACGGAGGGCCTACCTATAAACTAAGTGAAGCATTCTCCCTGTCGATCAGTTGCGAAAATCAGGAAGAGATAGACTATTACTGGAGCAAGCTTTCGGAAGGAGGAAAAGAAGGACGGTGCGGATGGCTGGTCGATAAGTTCGGACTTTCCTGGCAGGTGGTTCCCGCTGTGTTGCCAAAACTCATGAGCGATCCCGAAAAATCCAAACGGATTATAGCAGCCTTTATGAAAATGAACAAGTTTGATATCGAAAAACTAACGGCAGCCTGATTGTTCAGCAGTTCTGTTCACACTTCTCTTCCGACAGAATAAATTTTGAGCTGGATGACTATGAAAAAATTCTTCGGGTAGAAGGACACAATATTCAGGCCCGAAACATCGTTCAGTTCTTAATGGAGAAAGGGTATCACTGCGAAGTGCTGGACTGATACGCTTATTATTTCTAATTTAACATCGTGTTTTCCGCTTTGCGGGTATCATAAAAGAATCCGGCACTTGTTTCATGTGTCTAACCTTAAAAATAACAGGATGTTCAATCGTGTCATTTCGTCTTTTTTCTTGTTTCTGCTTTTATCAACTGTAGCGGAGGCTCAGAATTTCAGTGTAAGTTTCACCTCTGCGGCTTCTACCCTTCCTTTCACCGGTAAGGTATTTCTGTTTCTCTCCAAAGACAATAAAAAACCAAAAGACGGAGAAGTGGGGTTGGATCATTCCGCCTACTGCAGCATGTCTGTAGAAAACATAAAACCCGGAGAGGCCATTCTGTTTACCGATGCCGCGCAGTACTATCCTGTTGCACTCTCGGGTCTGGAACGTGGCGAATATTATGTGCAAGCAGTTTGGGACAAGAATGAAGGCGGGCGGGCTATCAGCCGCAGCCCCGGCAATATGTACAACAATTCTGTTAAATGCACCCTGAGCAAAGACTTTAAACAAATCTTTACCATTACCTGTTCAGAATCTGCTCCTAAAAAAACATTTAGCGAAACCAAATACGCCAAGGAGGTAATCGTCCCTTCCACCCTTCTCACTTCTTTCTTCAAAAAACCAGTCAGCCTCAACGGCGCTGTCATTCTTCCCAAAAGTTATGAGGAACAGCCTCAAAGGCGTTATCCAGTATTATACCGGGTAAGCGGTTTCGGAGGCGATTATCATTCCTTTTCGGGTAAGACCGATTTCAGTCAGCCATTGGATACAACGGAATGTATTCGGGTCATCCTCGACGGCAATTGCCCGCTTGGTCATTCGGTATACGCCAACAGCGATAACAATGGTCCTGTTGGAGATGCGCTTACCCAGGAGTTCATCCCTTTCATTGAAAAAAGCTATCGTTGCAATGGAGCCCGTTTTCTGGGCGGACACAGCAGTGGGGGGTGGACTGTATTGTGGCTTCAGACCCAGTATCCTAAAGTTTTTACGGCGTGCTGGTCCAGCTCTCCCGACCCGGTCGATTTCCGAAGCTTTCAGAAAGTGGATCTGTATAACGACAAGAATATGTTTTACACTTCCGACAGCTCTCTGAGGAATGTGGCAACAATAGCCGGTTTTATTTCCTGGGCTACCATGAAAAGTATTTATGGGGCCGAGCATATTATTTACCGGGGTGAGCAAATGCATTCATTCAATGCTGTATTCAGTCAGAGAAACGCGGATGGAAGCCCTGCAAGCCTGTGCAATGATCTGACGGGAGAGATAGACCCCGCAACAGTGGCTCACTGGAAAAACTATGACATCTCTTTACTGGTGAGAAACAATTGGGATCAAATAAAAAACGACCTGCAAGGGAAAGTGCGTATTTCCGTTGGTAACCAGGATAATTTTTTGCTCAATTATGCCGTGCATCTATTTGATGGGGAGATGAAAAAGCTGAATTCAGGATTTGTTTTTCAGTACTATCCGGGAGATCATTTCACGGTGAGCTCTCCGGAATATATGAGTGCAGGCGAAAAGTTTCTGGAAGGGAAATACAATGAGTGGCTGGCATCTCATCCCGCTAAGAAGTAAGAATACCCGTCAGTTTAATTTAATACGATCCCTTAAACGCTCCTTTTTATATTTCTCTCTGGGAGATTCGTCATCGAATTCTTTCATGCGCTCATAAGCTTCCTGCAAAGAAGGAGGCACTTCTCCGTGATACTGAATGTTGTAAAAGGAGAAGCCGTTGTAGGGAATACGATCTTCCGAATTGAATATTTTAACTCTGTTGCTTACTGCTTTTTCTTTGAAACAGGAGAGAAATGCGTCTCTTCTTTCCTTATCCAGCTGATGGCACTTTGCGTTAACGAAACCTGTTCCCAGCATAGCCAAACATTTATCCTGAACCGTATACAATAATCCGGCTCCTGTTTTCTTGTTCAGGAATTTTAAAAACAACGTATCCTTGATCGACATCCTTTCCACCTCCATGGAGTCCCGTTCACTCAATTCCTTATTGTTGTTCAAAACGGCCGCCATATAATACCGTTTCTTCGCTTCAAACAAAAGAATGTATTCCCTTTCCTTATCCGTATATATGCGGGGATAAACGGATATCGATATGGTGGGGTTATTCACCATCAGGTCGGCAACGGCATTTAAGAATTTTTCCTGACGCCGGTATAAAAACCGCTGACGTCCTTCCCACTTCAGCGTTTCATGTTCTTCTATTTCGCCTTCAGTTTCTTTTACTTTGGTTCTATAAACAGTCATAATGGGTTTGACAACCGCGTTTCGCAAAGCATCCAGGATCACATCCCTCCAGTGTACATTGGGCTTGTTCAAATTGCCTGAGATAGGAATCTGATAATCAGTTACATTACCCGTCTCACGTACAAAAAACATAGCAAACCGCAGGGGCAGCCATTTGCTGTCTTTGTTTCTGATCCTTCTGCTGATCCGGGGATCAATAACGAGTATATGATTATTACTTTGAATCATTCCGCTTCTCACATTCCAGGTACCGCTAAATTCCAGCGTGCCTCGATCCAGGGGAAATGAAGTATAAGAAATTAAATAGGGGTTAAACAAGGTAATGGGCACTTTATCAAAACTGTAGAACAGGTCAAAGTCAGAACTGTCTTTGGGATTAATGCTCAGATTAACAACCCCTCCTCCATATGGTTTGAATCCGGTGTGACAGTACACCTTCACCCTGTTTTTATTTTTGCTGATGGAATCGGCAGTTATAAATATCGGATTGGCTGCTATGGAGAATTTCTCGCTGTGGGCGTAATCGTTAAAAATTAAATTCCCGTTGCGGATAGCCAGGGAGTTGACTTTATAATTACTATGAAAGAAGTTTTTGGCAAGTGCCGCGATATAATCTCCTATCTCAACCAGCAGGTTGAACTGAGCACTTTTTCCTGCGATTACTGCCGTGCCGTTCTTTTTGTCAAACATACGTTCCACATTATCCTTGTAGTCATATTCTTCGTATTTAAAATAAGGGTGGCTCAACGAAACCGAATCCAGGTTATATATTTTCTTTCCCGGGTTCAGTGCAAGTACGCTCAAGGTGAAATTCTCAAACGAGGCAAAATCCTTGTACGGAGTTTCTCCGAAATGGAAGTCGTTGATACTTACCAAACCCTTTGCCATAATGGCCTCGGCATCCGTAAAATTTCCCGTGGTATTTAGTGTGGCATCCAGGCTGGCCCTGAAACTGCCGTAATTGGACATCACTTTAAAATATTGTTCCAGAAATTTCAGTTCGAGTTTATCGATCACGGCGTCCAGTTTATAATCCAGTGTGGAAACATTGATAGCTATATTTCCCTTTATGGTCCCTTTCCCATTCCCCGATGCGAGCGATACCACAGCGGCAATTGTATCTGAGTTCCACTTATACCCCGGGCTCTCTATGTTGAGATGGATAACTGAATAGTTAATAGGAATCAAATTATCCCTGTAATAGAGGATTCCGTCATTGATATGTATTTTTAAGAGGCTCAGTTGCAGAGGAGGGCCTTTCTTTCCAGGTGTTTTAGCAGTAAATCGCGTGATCAGATCATCCAGATTCAGGGCTTTTCCGGTTTGTATAATAGCGCTGTGGGGTTTGGTGAGTTCTATGTCTGATATTTCGTATACCCCCGAAAATGCTTTCCGTAGGTTAATATGAGCGCCCAATCCTTCTGCCGCAATAAACGTACTGTCGCTGCCGGCTTCTTGTATGCGCAGGTTATGCAGATATATATATCCGGTAAAAGGGTTTACATAGGCATAGCTGAGGGTTATTTCCCTACCTGTGTACTTCACATCGTATTTTTCGATCAGATATTTGGTTATAGGCGAAAGGAGCAGAAATATCAGCACCACAAGGGAGGCAAGAATGCCTAAGGTAATAGCAAGCACTTTTTTAAACTTCCCGTGACTCTTTTTCATATTCCAATCTCTGTAGTCCATGTAGGATACATCATGCTACTTACAGAAATACAAAGTTAGGGGCAATGCAAATGAAAGCATTACATATTAATCGAAATTGTTACATGATTCCCATTTTGAGGGAGAGGATATCGGGATATATAACAGTCCCTTGTATAAGTTACAGACCTGGGAGGGTAAAATAAAAAACAGCACCTTCATTCACTTTTGCCTCGGCCCAGATACGACCTCCGTGTTTGCTGATGATACGATGTACAATAGCCAGCCCCACACCGGTGCCTTCAAAATCATTGGAGCTATGCAAACGTTGAAACACATTGAATAGCTTTTCCGCATAATCCATACTAAACCCAGCTCCATTATCTTTCACATAATAGACGATCTCATCTTCCTGTTTAGTACATCCTATTTCTATTTCCGGGCGTTCTTTCTTGGATGAGTATTTAATGGCATTCGAGAGGAGATTGGTCCATACCTGATTGAGTAAGGAAGGATCTCCAAAAGCCGGCTCCAGCACATGGGAAATAACAGAAGCTTTATGTCCTGCCGACCGGCTGATTTCGGTTAGCACTCTTTCCACCATTTCATTCATATTCACTTCCGACTTTTCCACTGTCTTTTTTCCCAGTCGGGATAGCTTAAGCAGGTCTTCAATAAGAATATTCATCCGGTCGGAGTTGCTTTTTATTCCGGCAAACAAACGCTTCGCCTCTTCATCCAGGGATAAACCATAGTCTTCCTCTATAATTTTAGCATAGCCATTAATAGCTCGCAAGGGTGCTCTTAAATCGTGTGATACCGAATATGAAAATGATTCCAGTTCTTTATTAACGGATTGCAGCTTGACAATATTACCTTGCAAATCGCTATTAAGTTGTTTGATTTTTTCGTCTGCAATTTTCTGTCCGGTAATATCCCGTTCTGTAATCGAAATCACGCTTTTCTCGCTGGCAGCATCCAGAATGGTGGAAGCAGAGAATAAGACATCAATCAGTTTACCGTGTTTGGTTATACGTTTGGCTTCTATATCCTGTAACTTTTCTCCGGCAAACAGGCGCCTCCGGAGCTCTTCTGTCTGCACCTGATCAAACTCGGGGATGATATTGCCTACATTCATTTTGATTGCCTCCTTTTCCAGATATCCATATATATCCTCTGCTCCTTCGTTCCACGCCATAATCTTCCCTTCCGTATCATGTATATAAATAGCATCGCCCGACTGTTTTACCACCGTTGCCAGGTAGTTTCTGATTTTCTCTACTTCTTTTATTTCCGTAATATCCCTCGCATTTACAAACCATTTCTCATATTTAACCACCACATTCCATTGAAGCCATTTAATACTCCGGTCTTTACAATAGATACGAGTTTCAAACGACAGCCGCTCCTTTTCCTTCTTTTTCAGCAATTGCACCATTCTCCGATCTTCATCGCTAAGAAAGAATACTAACGATGTTTCCTTTGCTTCGGTAAGGGTATAACCCAGAATAGAAGAAAAAGCCTGGTTAATCTCTTCGATTTTAAATGTCTTAGCATCAATGATTCCGATAATATCGGCCGAATTATTAATCAGCAATGCCGATTTCTCCAGGGAATTATTCTTTTCCTGTAATTCTTTTTTCTGGAGTTGCAGTTGCAAAAGCACGGATACTTTGGCTTTGGCTACCTCCGGATCCAGGGGTTTGAAAAGATAATCCATACCACCCTCTTCGTACCCTTTCATCATAAACCTTCGCTCTGTACGTTCAGCAGAAGCAAAAATGATGGGGATATCCTTGGTTCTGTTATTGGATTTAAGAATTTGTGCCACTTCAAAACCATCCATATCGGGCATCTGTACATCCAAAATAATCAGGTCTATATCCCTGTTCAGGGTAATTTTAAGAGCATCCTTCCCGTTATTGGCATTTATTAAAATACGGTCGGGCGTCTCCAGCAGCGTTTCAAGGGCTATCAGATTAGCCGGTTTATCGTCCACAATCAATATGGTTGCTTTGTCCTTCTTAGCCATTATTACTCTTGTTTAATTTCACTAAAAAAGCCCGGAGCTGGTCCAGGGTAAAGATGTGATGAATTTTGTTGGCTGCCAGAGAGGCCAGGGGCATAACCTGGATCTCGGCCTCTTCCGGGTTCTGTACAATAGCTATTCCATCTTCCCGAATGATGGCCCCAAGTCCAGCAACACCGTCATTATTAGCTCCGGTAAGAATGATGCCTATTGCTTTGCTACCATATACCTCGGCTGCCGATTCAAACAATACATCAATGGATGGCCTGCTAAAACGAACCGGCTCATCAGACGTAAGTGAAAAGGTACGATCACGTTCTATCAGGAGATGATAATCGGGAGGCGCGATATAAACTACCCCCGGCATGATCTTTTCTTTTTCATCAGCCTGTTTTATTTTTATTTTGCATTTGCTTTGCAGCAGTTCTTCCAGCAAATCTTTCGGATCTTTTGATCTGTGCTGCACCACTATAATCGGGATTGTGAAATCGACAGACAAGTGTTCCAGCAGATAGCTGATGGCTGTAAGTCCGCCTGCAGAAGCACCTATCACGATCACCTCGTATTTCATACGGTCCGTTCTCTTCAACTTATTTTCATAAATATCTTCTCTTTCTTATCCACCTCTTCAAACTCCCTTCTTCTTTCCGAAAACAAAAGCGATTCTTTATTCCCCAAACCCAGATAGCCGAATGGGCACAAACTTTCATAAAACAGATGAATCACCTTATTTTGAAGCTGCTGGTTAAAATAGATCATCACATTGCGGCAGATAATGAGTTGAAATTCATTGAATGATTTATCCACCGCCAGGTTATGGGGAGAAAAAACAATGTTTTGCTTGAGCGATTTATCAAACATCACCGAATCATATTTGGCTATATAATAATCGGAAAACGATTCCACCCCGCCAGACTTTTGGTAGTTGGCCGTGTGTTGTTTCATGTTTTCAACCGGATATACCCCTTCTTTGGCTATCTGCAGCGATTTCTGATTGATATCCGTAGCGTAGATCACGGAGCGGTTCAGCAGCCCCTCTTCTTTTAACAGGATAGCAATGGAGTACACTTCTTCACCTGTGGCACAACCCGCCATCCATATTTTTATAAACGGATACGTGGCCAGTCGTTTCATTACATTATCGCGCAGGCTACGGTAAAAAGAGGGATCGCGAAACATTTCCGTTACGGTAACAGAGATCACATGAATAAATTCTTCAAACAGCTTCTCGTTTTGCAAAATAAGATTTGCCAGCTCATCCAGATGTTCAATCTTACGGGCTGTCATAAAATAGATGATCCTCCTGCGCACCGATGCTTCTGCATAATCAGTAAAATCATACCCATAGCGAAAACGGATAGATTCCAGCAACGCCTTCACATCTCCCTGTTCTATATTCATATCAGCCTATCAAATCGTTTATTTTATTCATCAGCTCGCGGAGGTCAATCGGCTTGGAAACATAATCCCAGGCTCCGTGTTCCATGCATTTCTCCTTATCCCCTTTCATGGCGCGTGCTGTTACGGCTATTACCGGAATACTTTTGAGTGCCGCATCGCTTTTTAAAGCATCCAGCACTTCATAGCCATCCATCACAGGCATCATCATATCCAGCAGAATCATATCTGCCAGGGTTCCGCCTTGCAATATATTCATAGCCAGTTCCCCGTTTTCAGCCACAATCATTTCAATCCCGAATGTTTCCAGGTAATTTTTGAGTGCAAATGTGTTTCGCTCTTCATCATCCACCAGTAAAATAGTCTTACCCTTCAGGTTTTCCATAATTATTAGCTGTATAACCAAACCCGCATGAGGGAAAGCAATTGTTCAATATTTACCGGCTTGGCCACATAGTCCGACATGCCTGCATGCAGACATTTTTCCCGGTCGCCTTTCATTGCCTTAGCTGTAAGAGCAATGATCGGTATTTTGGCAAAGCTTGGAAGGTTCCGGATTGCCTTGGTGGCTTCATATCCATCCATCTCGGGCATCATGATATCCATTAATATAATTTCAATGCTTTTGTTTTCCTTTATCATTTTCAAAGCGGCAACACCGTTTTCGGCTGTGATACATTTCATGCCTTCTTCTTCCAGTGCATTGGTGAGCGAGTAAATATTGCGAATGTCATCATCCACCACCAGCACTTTTTTATTCTTCAGTACCTCATCTGTTTTATGCAGCTTACGAATGATGTTTTGTTTCTCTTTCGGCAAGCGCGACTCCACCCTGTGCAGAAACAGCATGGTTTCATCCAGCAGACGTTCCTGTGAGTCGGCTGTTTTGAGCACCACGGTATTTGCAAACTTCATCAGGTGTGTATTCTCTTCCTTTGTCAGATCCTTGCCCGTATATACTACAATCGGGATCTTTTTAAGGCGTTCATCCGATTTAATCTTTTCCAGCAAATCGAAACCGGTCATATCCGGCAATCCCAAATCAACAATCACACAATCAAAATTGTCGTTACGCAGCATATCAAACGCTTCCGAACCCGAATAGGCCGAGAAAGTTTTAACATCCCCGTTGCCGATCAGTTCCTTGATGGCTTTATTCTGCGTTTCATTGTCTTCTACGATCAGCAACTTCTTTAGTTTTTTATTGATAAAGTCTTCGATCTTATCGAATGTATGCTGCAAATCATTCTTTGAGATCGGTTTGCGGATAAAATCAAATGCACCCAGCTCCATCCCTTCTCTCCGCTTATCATATCCGGAAATGATCTGAACCGGTATATGTCTCAGGCTCGGGTCATTTTTCAGGTGTTTGAGCACTTCAGTTCCATCCATTACCGGCAGCTTCATATCCAGGATGATTGCATCCGGGTTGTAGAACCGTGCAAAGCTGAGGCCAATATTTCCCTGACCGGCAACAATACCTTTGTAATTCCGTTCCCTCACAAAATCAAGCATGATTTTTGAGAACTCCAGATCATCTTCCATGATGAGGATAATCTTATCGTTTTCGTTTATGGTATGACGGTCGTCGTGTACATGGTCATCGGCCATTGAATCCGAATCTGTTTCGAGGCTCTTGATATGCGGAGGCGGCACCTTTCTTCTTTCCCTGATCTCTACCTTCCGTTCTACCGGGGCCATGATGGATGCATCATATTTAAACGGGAGGAAAAGGGTAAAGGTGCTTCCTTTCCCTTCTTCGCTGTGCAAATGAATCTCTCCACCCAACGCATTGGCCAGTTCCCTGCTGATGGAAAGCCCCAGTCCGGTGCCTCCGTATTTTCGTTTGGTTGAACCGTCGGCTTGCTGAAATGCTTCGAATATGACTCCCTGTTTATCGGGCGATATTCCGATACCGGTATCGCTCACATCAAAACGAGCAATGGCAGGCGCCTGTTGCAACTTTCTGTTCCGGAATGTGATATCATGCTGCGCCTCCTTGATCGACAGGGTTACTTTGCCTCCCTTACCGGTAAATTTGAATGCATTGGATAATAAGTTACGCAGAATCTGTTCCAGACGTTGTTTATCGGTAATGAAGGATTTTATTTTTCCATCATCCACATGTAAACTGAAATCAATAGATCGACTTTTTGCCAGTTCGGTAAACATGGAATCCACATCCGAATTAATCTCTTTCACATTCACTTCCGCAATATCCAGCTCCATCTTGCCCGACTCTACTTTGGAGAGATCGAGTATTTCATTGATCAGGTTAAGCAGATCGGTACCGGAGCTATAAATGTTTTTAGAGAACTCCACTTCTTTGCCTCCGAGTGTTTTTGTTTTATTTTCAGCCAGCAGTTGCGATAAAATGAGGATGCTGTTAAGCGGAGTGCGGAGCTCATGCGACATATTGGCCAGGAATTCCGATTTGTATTTGCTGGTTACTTCCAGCTCTCTGGCTTTTGTTTCAATATCCATTTTGGCATTTTCCAGCTTCTCCTTCTGTTCTTCCAGCAGATTCGCTTTTTCTTCCAGTTCTTCGTTGGTCTGCTGCAATTCCTCCTGCTGGGTTTTCAGTTCCGCTTCCGACTCTTCAAGCATATTTGTTTTTTCCAGCAGCTCTTCATTGGATTGTTTCAGTTCTTCCTGTTGGGTCTCCAGCTCTTCCGCCTGACGTTGTGTTTCTTCCAGCAGTTCTTTGAGTTTGCTGCGCGACTGAGCAGCATTAAATACAATAGCCAGATTTTCGGATACCATATTCAGAAACTGCATATCCAGTTCGGAGAATTCCCGGGTAGCTCCTATTTCTATTACGCCTTTGAGGGCACCATCCTGAAGCAGGGGTAAAATGATGATGTTTTTGGGACTTGTATTACCCAAACCGGAATTTATCTTGATATAGTCATCGGGGATTTCGGTAAATACAATGGTCTTCTTTTCCTGCGCTGCCTGACCCACCAGTCCTTCTCCAATACGAATGGTGCTGGCATTTTGTTTGCGGTAATGAAAGGCAAAGCTTCCGGAAAGCACCAGTTGTCCGTTTTCCAGTAAATAAATAACCCCGATCTGTGCTTTCAGGTAGTTGCATAACTGATCAATCACCGCCTGAGCCAGTTCCGCTTCCGGTTTTTCTCCTCTTGTTTTATCGTTGAGTTCAAAGCTTCCGGAAAGGAGCCAGTTTTTATTGGCGCTTTCCAGTTCTGCTTTTTTAAGCGCCTTGAGGTTGGTATTAATGATGAGATAAACGGCAATCAGTACTACCGCAATCACCACCAGCAGAATGATAAAGATGAAATTAAAACTTCGCGCATCATTTTCGCTGGCCGCACTGCGCTCCACAAGCAGATTCTGCTCCATGGATTTGCACTTGCCTATCTGTGTCCTTACCTCATCCTGCAATTGTTTATCCCTTCCGTTCAACACCATCTTTAATGCAGTCTCAAAATCCTTTTTTCTCGCCTCTATCATTTCCGCCCGGTAGCTCAGCGAAGTATTAATCGCCAGCATCAGTTCCTCCAGGTTTTTTTGCTGAGCCGGGTTATCCTCGGTCAGTTTCTTTACTTTGTCCAGATGCTCATGCAGATTTTTTATTCCGGCATAGTAGGGTTCCAGAAACGATTCATTTCCGGTAATCACATAACCCCGGGTACCGGTTTCAATGTCTATGGTGGAGATGAGTGCCTGATCAAATTCATACAAGACTTCATGGGTATGATTCACCCACTGATTGGTATCAATAAATTTTTCACTGTTGCGAAATGAAAAAACGGCTACGGCAGTAAGAACAATGGTGCAGCCTATAAAACCTGCCAGAATTTTTTGATTTAAAGTCAGTTTCATACTATATGTTAAAGAATCATAATTATGCAGGCACTAACCGCTAAAAATCAGGGCCCTCTGTTTGAATAATTGATGGTATCGTACCAAACTGTAACTATTCGCTCTCAGAGTTTATACGGTTTTTCAATAAATCTTACATGTGTAAGAAATCCACACAACTCGAATTCTTGCGCCGTATCGTTTATTTTGTAAGCTACAGTCCTTTATCGGAGGGGGTCAAAGCCGATATCTGATTAATGAATAGCAGGAGATGTATTTGGTTTTATATTAAATTTCTAATACGCCGGGTTTTGTTTTTTTGCGCAATCCTTATCAGCATCCCTATTGAAAATTGTTATCAAACTTATTATAGCTGAGGGTCTTCATACACACAGATTGTATAATTTTATGACTTAAACTGACAAATGGAAGGTAAAGAAGTCGTAGAAGCCCTCTTTCTGCATGCAACAGAGGGCATATTGGTTACCAACGGCAAAGGAGAGATTATCCGAATCAATCCCAGCGCGGAAAAAATGTTTGGATATGAAAAAGATGAGCTGGTAGGGCAAAAAATAGAAGTATTGCTTCCCAAACGTGTTGCCCATACACATGTAGCCCACCGTGACGACTTTAATAAAAACCCGTATCCCCGAAGTATGGGAGCGGGCATGGATCTGTTTGCCAAACGCAAAGATGATTCCGAGTTTTCGGTTGAAATAAGTCTCAGCCCCTATACCAAAAACGGAGAACCTTTTGTGATTGCCTTTATCATTGATATCACCATCCGTAAGAGCATTGAAGACAGTATCAAAAAGAAAAAGGAAGAACTGGAAATTCTGACCGAGCATCTGAAGGCTTCCAACAAAGAGCTGGAAAACTTTGCCTATATCTCCTCTCACGATTTACAGGAGCCTCTTCGTAAAATACAGTCGTTTGGGGACCGGCTGATGACGGTGGAACGGGCCCGGCTAAGCGATCAGGGAAGAGATTACATGGATCGTATTTTGAATGCCGCCTCCCGGATGCAGACATTGATTAACGACCTGCTGGCATTTTCCCGTGTATCTACCCGTACCCAGGAATATTCTCCTGTCAATCTGAACCGTTTGCTGGAAGAAGTTCTTTCCGATATGGAAGTAACGGTGGAAAAAGCCGGGGCGCAGATTAAGGCAGAACCATTACCTACTATTGTAGCCGAACCGACCCAGATGCGTCAGTTGTTTCAGAATCTTATTTCCAATGCCATCAAATTCCGCAAACCGGATGTACCCTGTGTCATTAAAATCTATTCAAAGCCTTCCATTATCCCGAATCTGGTCGATATCTTTTTTGAAGATAATGGCATTGGTTTTGACGAAAAATATGTGGATAAAATATTCAATATTTTTCAGCGTCTGGAAGGGCAGAAATATGAAGGCAGCGGCATAGGCCTGGCTATATGCCGGAAGATTGCTATGAAACACGGAGGTAATGTGAACGCCCAAAGTGAGCAGGGCAAAGGATCTCTATTTATTGTCTCCCTATCTTTGGAGGCGGGTAAACATGAAGTACATGAATTCATAAATTCGTAATACGCGTCAGGAACCAATTCATCTGTTTTAAAACCCTTAGCATGACCACAGCAAGATCTATTGACATTCTTATTGCCGACGATGATGCGGAAGATCGTATGCTTATTATTGACGCGCTCAAAGAAAGCCGTTTAAAAAACAGGGTACAGGAAGTTGAAAACGGAGAAGACCTTCTCTCTTATCTGAACAACAAAGGAGATTTTGCTGACAAAAAGAAATATCCTACACCGGGGATTATTTTGCTTGATCTGAATATGCCCAAGAAAGATGGGCGGGAAGCACTTAAGGAAATCAAGGCCGATAAAACGCTGAAGAGTATTCCTATTATTATCCTGTCCACATCCAAAGCGGAAGAAGATATTATAAAAACATACAACCTGGGTGTAAACTCCTTCATCACCAAACCGGTTACATTTAATGCCATGGTGGAGGTGATGAATGCACTGAAGAAATATTGGTTTGAAATAGTAGAACTACCCGGCGGAAATTGAACAAACAGGATACCATTAAGATACTGGTGATTGATGATGATGAAGAAGATTTTATCATCGCCCGGGATCTTTTTGCCGAAATTGATCCTCATAAATATTCTTTTGACTGGACTCCTTCTTACCAACAAGGGCTGGAACTTATTGCAACCAAAGCACATGATATCTATCTGGTCGATTACCGTCTGGGGCCGGATGATGGCCTGGAACTTATCCGCCAGGCACTAAAAGCAGGCTGTAGTAATCCTCTTATTTTGCTTACCGGCCAGAATGATATTGAGATTGATAACCGGGCCATGAAAGCCGGGGCTTCCGATTATCTGGTAAAAGGTCATATATCGCCTTCTCAGCTGGAACGATCCATCCGTTACAGCATTGAACAAGCCAGGCATCTACGGGAGATTACCAACCTGAATGCCGGACTGGAAAAAAAAGTGGCACAGCGCACCTTGTTTCTGGAAGAAACTATTCTGGAGCTGAATAAGACCAAAGACGAACTGGATGCGGCTCTCTCGAAAGAAAAAGAACTGAACGAACTCAAGAGCCGGTTTGTATCCATGGCTTCGCATGAATTCCGTACCCCGCTGGCTACCATGCTTTCGTCTCTCTCGCTCGTTAAAAAGTATACAGAGCCGGAGGATGCAGAAAAAAAAGACAAACACATCAAACGTATAGAATCATCCATCCGTAATTTAACGGAGCTTCTGAATGATTTTCTTTCTATCGGCAAGCTGGAAGAAGGGAAGGTGCATACGTCTTCCGAATCATTCAATCTAAAAGTATTTGTTGCCGAAGTAATTTCAGAAATGCGGTCTATCACCAAGGCGGAACAGAAAATAACTTATCGTCACACCGGGGAGGAAACGATTGTGCTGGATAAAAAAGTGCTGAAAAATATTCTTCACAATCTGTGTTCCAATGCTATCAAATTTTCGCCCGAAGGAAAAACGATTACCATCTCATCCGAAACAACCTCATCGGCCATAACGATACGTGTAAAAGATGAAGGCATGGGTATTCCCGAAACAGATCAGAAACATTTGTTCGATCGGTTTTTCAGAGGGCATAATGTTACCCATATCCAGGGCACCGGTCTTGGCCTCAATATTGTGGCCAAATATGTGGAACTGATGAAGGGTTCCATTTCCGTTTCCAGCAAGGAGTATGAAGGCAGTACCTTTACCATCACGTTTCCGGTTGCCTGAACCGGAGCCCTGCTTATCCACCATTTAATTCATTCACGTGATAGAAAAACTTCTTCCTAAAACCGTACGTCCTGAAGAAACACTCCAACGCTCGCTGGTAAAAACCATTAGCTACCGGGTAGTTATATTAGTACTCGATTTTACCAGCATCTATATTTTCACCGGACAAACTAAAGTGGCCTTAGGATTTATGATAGTTAGCAATATATATACCACCATCGGTTATTTTCTGCACGAACGTATCTGGGAGAAAATAAAATGGGGCAAAATCAATCAGGGTACTTAAACAATATCCAGATTATATTTATCCAGCAGGCCGGCAATACCTTCTCTGGAAAAGATGGCTTTCTTCACCGGATTCTGTTCCGGATCAATCGAGTAATTATAAGCACTCCTTAAATCTGCTTTCTCCAGTATGGTGTGAAAAAAGATGGCCCTTCCCAAATCGCAATTGTCCAGCACGGCACCACTCAAATCACATTCGGTAAAATCAGCTTCCTGTAAACGGCATTCTTTAAACTGACCTTTCTTCATATTCATTTTATAAAAAGAAGCCAGATCCAGCAGACATCGGGTAAAAGAAGGAGAGAAAAGAAATTTCTCGCAATTGCCAAACTGCACACCCAGGAGTTTACAATCCATAAACTTCACATCCCTCCACGATGTTTTACGCATGACCGCATTGCTCAGATCGCAGCTTTTAAATACACAGGCCGAAAACTGAAAGCCCGATAAATTGGCGCCCGGCATCATACAATGCTGGAAGATGCAGTTTTCATATTCACCCGTTGCCAGCGAAGATTCTGAAAAAATGACTTTATCGAATGTCTTACCTTCTATATATGCCTTGTTCATTGCAGATGCTTTTATTCCTTATATGCTACGCCATCAACTGGTAATTCGTGCCATTCAGGGCCTCTTTTACCTGCTCTGCGGTTATTTCACGATCGGTGGTAACAACGGCTTCTTTCTTAGCCAGATTTACGTGCACCTGCTGCACCCCGCTTACCTTGCCCAGACGCTGTTCTACGGTTGATGCGCAGGCCGCGCAAGCCATTCCATTTATGTGATAGGTATGTGTCATGATATAGGCTGTTTAGGATTTAAAATTACGTTTTTTGCTGAATGTCCCATATTTAGCGTATCTTTGTTTGCTTCTTAGAAGTTTGTATCTTCCTTCTGCATATAAAACCCACCTTTTATTATTCAGCTCGGCTCGACCTACAACCTTTAGAAAAGTAGGAGAATCAGACCCGCCATGTTACAGAATAATCTGTGCTTTAGAGCCTGACCATTTACATTATATTATAATGACGTTTCAAGAATTAAATCTAATTCCGGCTTTGACTCAGGCCTTAACAAAAAAGGGTTACACTACGCCTACTCCTATTCAGGAGAAAGCAATACCAGCCGTACTGGAAGGACATGATCTTTTCGGCTGTGCACAAACAGGAACCGGCAAAACGGCTGCTTTTGCATTACCTATCTTACAACACCTGAGCCAGAAAGGCAAACCGAATTCCGGTATCCGGGCATTGATCCTGGCTCCTACACGCGAGCTTGCATTACAGATCAGTGAAAACTTTACCGAATACGCTGCCAATACCGGTTTAAGAAACACGGTTATTTTCGGAGGTGTATCACAAAGCAAACAAGTAAATGCGATCCGTCGTGGCGTGGATGTGGTGATAGCCACTCCGGGCCGTTTGCTGGATCTGATGAACCAGGGTCATGTACGTATTGATCAGATCACCCATTTTGTACTGGATGAAGCCGATCGTATGCTGGATATGGGTTTTATCAATGATATCAAGAAGATCATTGCCAAGCTTCCAAGAGTTCGTCAAACACTTTTCTTCTCGGCTACTGTGCCTCTCGAGATTAAGCAACTGGCAAGCTCTATGCTGGTAAAACCGGTATATGTAACGGTAGAAGCCGTTAAGTCTAACGCCGTAGTAGAGCAATCGCTTTACTATGTATCCAAAGAAGATAAACGCGCATTGCTTCGTCACGTACTTGTTACCAACGGCATTGAACATGCACTGGTATTTACACGTACCAAGAGAGGTGCCGACCGCGTAGTGAAAGATCTGAATCAGGCAGGTATCAAAGCCGAAGCCATTCACGGCGATAAATCGCAGAATGCACGCGAAAGAGCATTGAAAGGATTCAAAAACCGTATGGTGCGTGTATTGGTAGCTACCGATATTGCTTCCCGCGGTATTGATGTGGAAAAACTATCCCATGTCATCAATTTTGAACTTCCCGAACAAAGCGAAACGTATGTGCACCGTATAGGACGTACAGGACGTGCCGGAGAAAGCGGTATTGCCATCTCTTTCTGTACATCGGAAGAAAAACCATACCTGGCAGGAATTAAAAAACTGACTGGTCAGCCTATGGAAGTAATCACATCACATCCTTTTGAAAAGATGTCGTTTCACAGCGAAAATGCAGCGACACATACTACGAAGTCAACTTTTCAAAGCAAGCGGAATACCTTTCGCAAAAGAACCCAGTATTAAACACCAATAATTAAATAAATAAACAACGAGTCATGAAGAAAAAAGGAATGGTTAAATTTTTTAATGAAGACAAAGGATTTGGATTCATCAAAGAAGAAGGAACTGAAACAGATATTTTTGTACATGTATCCGGTCTTAAAGATCAGATCCGTCAGAACGATCAGGTAACATTTGATATAGAAGAAGGCAAAAAAGGCCTGAATGCAGTCAATGTACAGGTTTCTTACCTGTAAGAGGTTATACTCTTTTCAATAAATTACAAATCCCCCTGTGTCATGCAGGGGGATTTGTTGCTTTAAGACCGATCGCTCAGCCTGCTATCTTTTTACTGAACTACGATTTTTGCAAATGCTTTATGTCCCGTAATCAGACCTCTGATCTCCATAAAATACATACCGCCGGTCAGGTTGTTCACATCCCACTGCACAGTAAGGGAGTGGTTGTTCTCCATACTCTTCATCAGCTGTCCGTCTACCGAATACATAGAAAGTAGATATCCTTCCTGACTTCCCTCCGGGAGCTGGATGGTGAGATCTGAATGTGCGGGATTGGGGAATACCTTCACCGATTCCTGTAAAGACTGCTCCTGTATACCTGTTCCCACCGGATAGCTTGTAACAAACGTGTTGCACTGATAATCATTGGAATGGTTCTTATCCACAATACCGTTTGGAACTGCAGTCCAGAAACAGGTCTGATAGGAATACGTGGCCAGACTGGAGGAGTAATGCACACCGGAAGCTACCATCCATCGGGGTTGTATCTGAACCGTATCGCCAGGACCCAGCTTCACAGCAAACATAGAATCGAATGTCTGTGGACCACAAGGGCCTCCATGACCTAAATACGTATTCAGGAATACAGTATGGAGGCTATCATTCCCGAAATTCTTAACGGTTACATGTGCCCTGAAATGGATATCGTAATAAGAAGGCGGGTTAATGGCAGGGTGCAGAGAGTAGCTGGAATCAACCGTTACGCGTATTACGCCTGCATCGGTTGAATCCTTTCCGCCGTATAAGGTATCATTGAATGTTTTTACAAAAGCGTTAGAGCTTGACTTGGTATATTCCGTTCCGCTTATGCCCACCTGGAAAAGTCCTGCATCAATATCACGACCCGTAACCTTCGCATCGCAAAAAGTGGAAGTATGCCTCACCGCTAATTGAGGCGACAGGGACATGACTCGTGCAGCACCGGCAACGGTATCTTTCCCTACCAGCCAATACTGCGCATTTCTTATCTTCAGTTTTGAAACCGATGCATAAAAAGGGGTAAGATCGAGTGAGCCGGTAACATTAAAACCGGTATCCAGTTTTTCGGCGAATCCGCCGCTTACAATCACATAAGTAGAATCCACATCCTGGCTGATGGTTTGCACTGGTTTAGGAAATGCATAGGTATTGATGACTGTACCCACAGTATCCATTTTCAGGATTCCTCTTTTACAAGACAAGACTATCTGATGAAGGTTATTTTCTTCCACACCATATATTTCGCCCATGTGGTACGTATGCGCCCAGATACTATCTCCATTGCTTTTAGTAAAGTAAACGGCCGAGTCGGTGGTGAGACATAATCTGCCGCTGCGAAGTTCTTTGAGATGGGTAAAAGGAATGTCAATTACATTGGCAGCAGCATAATACGCTTTGGACCATACGGTGGCTCCCGTTTGTGACAGTTTCTGAATAAAACCAGCGCCCTGAGGAAGATCGCATACATGATAAAGACCTGCAATCACAATGTTGCCATCAAGGGTTCTGACCATATCCCGTATTTCGGAATATTCGGAATAACGAAACGCCGCCTGAACGGGGGTAGCGGACCAGATGATATGACCGGTACTGTCTGTTTTTAATATATAGGCAGGGGTAGTGAAAGGCGTGGCATCTTTGAAATAGCCTGTACTGAGCCATTGTCCCGCAGAATCATAGAGCATACAGCCCGATACGGTGGCGTTGCCCGGTTTATAACCCAGTTCAGCAACATCGGGATAACCCGCCTGGTGCGGATGCTGAGCCGGAAGCACTAGTACAGCAAACAGAAAAAGTGCTGTCAGCACCGCTATTTGTTTTTTCGGAGAAATCATAAATACACCCTTTTTAATGGATAAGTCCGAAATGTCGTCAAAAAAACGCTCTTTGCCAAAGACACGGAAGGATTGTCTACTTTTGATAATATGTTCCGCGCCATTCGTCTAGCCTTTATTCTCACCCTGCTGCTCCCTTTTATGGCCCGTGCACAGAAGGATAGCAGCGATGCGGGTATGAAATTTGATTTGGGTATCGGAAAAGCCAAAAATCTTAAACTTTGGCCCTTCCTGAGTGTGACCAATGAGCCCGAGCTGAAGAGGCTCAATATCCTGTTCTCGCTGTATGATATGCAGCACCACAAAAAACCGGATTATTCCAAATCGCATCTCTTTCCTATATATTGGTATAGCAACCAGTATGGCCGCAATTTCCGTTTGCTTTCATTTTATTATCCTTCTCTTTTTCATTACGAATATCAGAAAAGTGATTCTTCACGTACCTGGAGTTTGCTGGAAATAGGCCCTCATGCAGGGCTGGCATCCATCACCGCCACGCCTTCCGGTGTTTACAGTCAAAAAAATCTCTTATTCCTGCTTTGGTATCAGAAAGATAAGATAGCACAGACTTCACATTTTGTCTTTTTCCCTTTTATCTGGGATTATAAAACGCCCAATGAAAAAACATTTCTGTTTCTTCCTTTTTATGGACAGGATAAGCAAGGGCTTAATCGGCGTTATTGGATCACCCCCTTCTTCTGGCACCGGTCCAATGGTATCAATTCTCGCACCACCTTGTTCCCCATTCTCTGGCATTCGCGAAAAGGTACCGGCGAGTTTGAAGAAAAACGAACCACCCTCTTCCCTATTTTTTATTCCCGAAAAGCACAAGGGATACATAATGTAACCCTGTTTCCATTTGTATTCAGTTTGCACAACCACAAATATCATTCCTTCACGCTGGTTCCGGTTTTCTCCGTAGGACATTCCACGGATAGTCTTTCTTCTCATTTCTCTGTGGGTACCTTATTCTGGCATTTCAAAAAACCGGGAAATATCACCAATGATTTTTTCCCTATCTGGTGGTATGGTGTTTCTAAAGAGAAAGATGATAAGGAGCGACACAATGTTTTCTTCCCTATCTGGTGGTCGTTTGATTCCTGGTTTCCGAAAACATCGGCCTCTGCCGATACAACCGGTATGCATACCGATTCCATTGTACATACCTATAGCCGGGTGTTTTTTCCGTTGGTGTTCAAGAGTAAGAGTGTGAACTATCAGAGCTTTACCCTGTTCCCTATCTTCTCCGAAGGGCATAACAAGGATTATACCCGCCGGCATATTGGCGTCACCGCTTTGTTCTGGCATTCTGTAACACCCAACCGTACCTTCACCACCTTTATTCCGGTGTGGTGGCAGGGAGCATCGCACAGTGAACAAAAGCTGGCCGATTACCGGAGCAGTTATCACGTCCTGTTTCCATTGTGGTGGGAAGGCAGCTCGTGGTATCATAAGTTTAATCAGTTTTCCAATCCGTATGACTATCAGGTTACCAGCAAGCACCGGATTCTGTTTCCTATCTGGTGGTCCCTCTCATCCGAACGAACGGTAAAAGGCCAACCGGGCAGCACCTGGTATTCAACCAAAGTATTGTTTCCGTTTTACTGGAATCTGAAAAGCAATGATCAGAGCTCCCTCACTATTCTGCCTTTATTTTCCAAAGGTCAAACAACAGATAGTCTTCACAAACACTGGCTCATCACACCGTTTACCGGTATAGTGACCAGCCGCGACAGTCGCTCCTTCTGGATTTTTCCTTTTTATCACAGCTATACCGGAAAAGACAGGCAGGAAAAGGATATTCTCCTGTTGCTTTATCACAAAGAAACGAATCCCGATTTTGTTTCCTATGGAGTGTTGTGGCCGTTTTTTGAATACATCAAATATCACGACGGGTCGGAGTTTCACTTTTTCCCTTTTCTCTGGTTTCAGAATACGCCTAAAACAAAAGTCTCTTCCATCCTGCCTTTTTATCTGTATCGAAAAGACTCTGCAGGTCAGGCCCTTCATATCCTCTGGCCCTTGTATACCCACAAGGTGGTGTATGACACCCTGGTGGCCAATTACTTTTTATGGAGAGCCCTTTCCATTGAAAAATATAAAAACGGAGATGCCTCCACCCGTTTCTTCTATCTGGTGTATGCCCATGTGCATAAAGACGGAGATACCGAAAACAGCCTCTTCCCGTTTTATTACCGCAGCACCGACAGCGATGGCAGTTATTACCACAGCTTACTCCTCTCGTTTTACAATTACCGCAAACAAAAGATCGAGAACACACCCTACTACTATCAGGAGCAACGTATCTTCTGGCTGATCAGACTCCGGTCCAATTACAAAAGCCTGAAAGAAAAAGGGGTGGCGAAGAAGAGAAGTGAATTGAGATAGAAGTGCTCTATCCTCCCCCTTACCCCCTCCAGAGGGGGATAGCATTCGTATCCTTTCAAGTCTATCCTCCTCCAAAGGGGACACGGCTTTTATCCCCCTCTGGAGGGTAATGATATACCAGTTGGGACAGCAAATATAGCTCGTCCAGCCAAATAAAAATCCATTATATTTGTTTTGATATTTAGTATTAGCGTCCTGTTTTCGCTTCCGAATCAGCCAAAAGTAGCTTGCGAAACATACACAGGAACGGTGATGCCATACGCCAAAGGCGTGGGGTATTCTCTGTTTTGTGTATGCGCTCTTGGCTGAGCGTGGAAGCGAACCGGGTTTGGCTCCACGCTGATTATTTATAACCATCGCATAGGGGTTGAGCGATACAACCAAACCTTTATGAAAAAATTGATAGTATGCGTAATGGCAGTAATCCTGTTCGGGAGCTGCGCAACGGTATTCACCGGAACGACAGACACAATACATTTTGAATCAAAGCCATCCAATGCTGTTGTTGAGATCAATGGTACGGTATATGGAAATACCCCTTGCGATATCGAAATAGATCGGCAATTAGGCCAGAAGTCGGCTAGAATAAGGTTAGATGGATATGAGCCGAAAGACGTTATTCTTAAACGCTCATTTAACCCCGTAGCCGTCATTGACATCTTCACCATTCTTGGAGCGTTAATAGATGTTGGTAGTGGGTCAATTACCCGCTTTGATCCCAAAGCGTATAGTTTTGAACTTGAAAAGAAAGCTGGAATAAATACACCCATAACAGCTATAAATCCTATTACCGAAAATACCGATGCCGTTGCTAATTATGTTGGATATTGGAAGCGTACAGATTGCGATTCTCTTCTTAGGATATTTTCATCTGGAACTGGAACATATACAATTAGCGATGGAAAGAAGGAAATAACAGCTACCTACATTGCCGGAAAACTCAATGTACATCAGGTTAACTATGATGTTGATCTTGTATACTTCCAAAAGAGCAATCAGTTATTTTGGATGATAACGGAGTTTGGGCAAACAGAAGGAAAGATAATACACACCTACAATAGGAAGAAATAGGTAAGCATGAGAACAAATTGGAGGTGTTTATAATTATCCAAGAATTATTCTTGGATTTGATTTGGATGTCCAAGAATTAGTTTTACCTTTACCACCATAAACCAAAAACCCCTCCAAGTTTAGCCAAGGAAGGGATTTAAGGTTTGAATCGTCGGTGTGGTAGTATGGTTCTAACACGCTATCCTGATTTGATAGAATAGAATGGTGCAAATCCATTCCACCGACCTATTTATTAACGCAAATATATACATAAAATGGAAACTAACCAAGTTCTTGTTAGCGAACTACTGAAGGAGAAGAAGAGGCTGGCTGTTCTGTTAAAACAGATAGACGGATTGTTGTCTTCATATACATCTACTGTTGTTCCCGAATCAAAGCATGTTGACCTTCCTGTTGTTTCTGATAATCAACAAGATACTACAGAGAAACGATTTGCTGCCGCAGTAAGTAATCCGCAGAAGACATTAATAGCCCTGGAACGGATTGGAAAAGGCGACATTTCCAAGATTGCAAAATCTTGGGCTGAATTAGATTCATCTATCTCGGATGAAGAAATAAGAAAAAGAGTGTATCCATCTATTTTTGCTTTACGGGAACAACAACAGAAGATTGAAGTTGTACCCAGCGAAACAGGCGAAAATGGATCTTCTGTATATAGAATAAGGAAGGTGAAGCACTAAAATAAAAAAGCCCCGTTTGGGGGCTAAAAATAGTGAAGAAGACCGAGGACAACTATCAATGTATGTAGCGAACTTTTAAAACGGCTCGAACCCGTAAATAAGTTCTTGACTTGGCCAAGAAGGGGGATAAGCTCCCCTTTTTGCATTTAACAAAGGTAAGAAATATTTTTCGTATTACGCAACTTTCGCTATTTCTATTCGTTAAATTAGGTAGATAAAGGGACAAACATGAAAACTCAATTCAAAAACTACATTCTTCTTCTGGAACACTTCAAAGATGAAGCTACTTGCCATGCACTATTAGAAAAGCAAAGGTGGAATGGTAATCCTATTTGTCCTCATTGCAAACATGATAAGGTATATCGTACTAATCGTGGCTTTAAATGTGCCAATAAAGATTGCCATAAAAAGTTTTCCGTTACCGTTGGAACCATATTTGAGAACTCTAAAATACCGCTTCGGTATTGGTTCGCCGCTATCTATATCGCTACTGCACATAAAAAGGGTATTTCCTCTCATCAATTAAGCCGTGATCTTGGTATAACTCAGAAAACCGCATGGTTTATATTGCAGCGTGTTCGTGAAATGCTCAAAGTGGAAGCTCCGAATATGGTAGATGGAACTGTTGAACTTGACGAAACAGGCGTGGGTGGTAAGGAAAGAAATAAACATAAGAAGATCAGAAAACGGGAAAACAAAGGAACCGGATTCATTGGTAAGACTATGGTATTTGGAGTACTTCAAAGAGCCGGAAATGTTTGGACTAAAATAGTTCCCGATACAACTGGAAAAACCTTGAAGCCCATTATTAAGGGTTCAATAGGAACTGACGTAACAATTATAACTGATGGTGCTGGCGCTTATTCTGGTTTAAATAAAGAATATCACCATGAAGTCGTTTATCATGAAAAAGATGAATATGTACGTGGTGAATATCATACCAATGGAATTGAAGGATACTGGAGTTTATTGAAGCGCGGAATCATTGGTATATATCACAATGTAAGTCCTAAACATCTGCATCGGTATTGCGATGAATTTAGTTATAGATACAATACTCGTAAAATAAAAGATTGTGATAGATTTGTAGATGTACTTACAAAGGTTTCTGGAACAAGGATAACCTATAATAAGTTGACTAAAAATACTGATGAAAGCAAAAAAGCCTAAACCCAAGGCCAAAAAGAAACGCGCTAACCATTACGAGAAGAAACTTGCTATAAAAGGTAAGTTTATTGATGTGATTAGGCTGGCCGTTAATGTAGATAAGAAAAAGGAATAGGGCGCGAAAAATGATATTTCAGCACTCTATTATCCTTTTGTCTTGATTTGTCCCAACTCATATATCATCACCCTCTGGAGGGGGTAAGGGGGAGGACACAAATTAGCCCTCACACCAGCAGGTCCTTCACCCTCATTCACGATCCACCCCTTCTGTTCAGGATGACCACGGAGTGGTTTACATACATATCTTTACCCCATGAAAAAATACATGATCATAGAACGTTACAAACCCGGATGCTGGGATCAGGTATACGAACGGTATAATACCAGGGGCCGTATGCTTCCTGCCGGATTGAATTATCTCAACTCCTGGACCAACAAGGAAAAAAATATCTGTTACCAGCTTATGGAAACAAATAATATGGAGTTGTTTACCATCTGGACCGACAACTGGAAAGATCTGGTTGATTTTGAGATTGTGGAGATTGATTGAGACCAATTCTGTTTCATCCTCCCCCTACCCCCTCCAGAGGGGATAGCATTCGTATCCTTTCAAGTCTATCCTCCTCCAAAAGGGGACACGGCTTTTATCCCCCTCTGGAGGGGGTAAGGGGGAGGACACAAATTAGCCCTCACACCAGCAGATTCTTCTCCGCCTAAGGCGGATCAGAATGACCACGTGTATGCTCACCTGGAGAGTGCATCGGTGAAGCTATAGTACCTGTTCTGAACTTTCGGAATAAAATTTTGCGACAAATTGTCAGAAAGCCGGTGAAGGGCCACACCCTAATGAGGATGACCAATATTATTCCATTTAACAATCTCCATATACTATGTTCATTTTATCATATATTTGTCTAGCTACAACCGTAGCAGGGGCGTGAAACATTCATAACCTATCCGGGGATAAACCCTATTGGGTGGTTATTGAAGTAAAAAAAACGCCCCATGTCTACCTTCCACTCCTGTATCATTATCGAAGACCAACCCGAATCCATCGAATTGCTGGAATGTCATATACGTCGCGTGCCGGCGTTGGATCACAAAGCCAGTTTTGATAACCCGGTAAACGGACTTAACTATCTGCGTGAGCATGAAACCGATCTCATCTTTATGGATGTACAGATGCCTGATATGAGCGGACTGGAAGTGCTGGAAAGCCTGCAGCTGAAACCGGCCAAAAGCAAGGGTAAGTTTATCCTCACCACCGGGTCGGATGAATATGCTATGTCGGGGTATGAATACGGGGTAACCGATTATCTGCTCAAGCCTATCAGCTTCGGCCGTTTTCAGCGTACCCTGGATCGCATCCTGCCTTTGTTATCGGATGGAGAAGAAGAATTATCCGGTGATCAGGATTTCTTTTTTGCAGATATGGAGGGCAAAAAGATCCGCATCAATTTTCTGGATATCCTGCTTATCGAAGCTGCCGGCAACTACCTTATCATTTATACCTTCGACCGTCGTATTACCATTTATAAAAGCATGCATGCTCTGCTGGAGATCCTTCCTCTTAAACTTTTTGTAAGGGTACATAAATCATTCATCCTGTATGTGCCCACTATTCTTTCAGTAACACGTAATGAGGTGATGATACAGATAGACGGTGGCACACGGGCCATCCCCGTTGGGGTTACGTATCGGGATGACCTTAAAAAGATATTAGGGATTCCGTGATGTCCGTATATCCTCCCCCTGCCCCCTCCAAAGGGGGATAGCATTCGTATCCTTTCAAGTCTAATAGAAGGCAACTGCTCCAATTATAACAATAGCCGTTGTCATTCTGAACAGAAGCGTTGGAAAGTGAATGAGGGTGAAGAATCTGCTGGTGTGTTGGCGCGCTCCCGCACCAACAACGCTGCACATCCGCGCCAACCGTCAACTTAAACATTTTGTGTTTAAAATTTAGAGTTATTTTGTTTTCTGCCTCCTGCGCCTGCCGCTGCCTCCTTACACGCCCCACCAAAAAGAGAGAGGACGAAACTGTGATCCCGATCACAATCATACCCTCGTGTGACTTTGGTCATGTTTTACCCCTGCCCCCTCCTCTATTTTTGTTTTGAAAGAAAGTATAATGAATGCAAGTATGTTTCTTTCCATTCAAACGACCAACTCTTAATACCCAGGCAAACCGAACCAGTAACGTTCAAGAACGTAATACCATGAAAGCTTTAAATATACTTGATTTCAGAACCGATAATCCAGCCTTGTTGCTAGTAGGACTGCTTCCAGTAGCCATCAATATCGGCATTCTCTTATATGTATCCCTTACCCAACCCAATACCAAGGTGAATGCCTTGTTCATTGTGTTTCTCTTTATCCTTACGGGATGGCAGCTGGCCGAAGCTTGTACACATCTCAGCACATCGGCCGAAATGGCTATGTTCTGGGCGCGTCAATCGACCACCATCATCCTTTTTCTCGGACCCTTTTCCATTCTCTTTGGTCTGCGTTATGCCAAATGGCACCGGTGGATGAATCCTGCCATCCTATTTATCTTTCTGTTTCTTCCTTCTATCCTTGCTACATTAGGTATTGTATCCAGCCAGGAAGTTTGCACCATCCTGCATTCCAAAAACTGGAACTGGGTTTCCAATCCCATCCCTCATGGGCTATCGCTTATTATATATACGCTGGTATCCATGCTGAGCATATTAACACTGATCGTATTTTGGTCCATTCATTTAGCCAAACGCAAGAATACTGCTCTGAGGCTGCCTTCCCTGCTTATCGCCATCGGGTTTACTATACCTATCTTCAGCGGTATTGCCTGCGAAGTAATCGCTCCTTTTCTTTTTCATGTGGATGTAGTGCCCATTACCGCTCCTCTGGTTACCATTTTTTCTGTTCTCACTTTTATCGCCATTACACGCTATCGCTTATTAGATTTTTCTCCCATCAATCAATGGGATAAGATCCTTCATATCACACACGAAGGCATTCTGATTGTAAATAAGAATGATGAAATTATGTATGCCAATGATTGTGTCTGTGAAATGACTGGTTACTGCCTCCCCGAAATATTCGGAAAAAAAGCCAGTACCTTGTTCACCGGAGCTTCAAGCTGGATCGTACCCACAGAGAAGATGAAAGGAACCGCAAACGAAATACACGGCAGGGCCGAGCTGCAGATTAAAACCAAATGGGGCGGCAATTTGTGGGTGGTGATGAGCGGATCGCCCTACCTGGATTCAGGCAACAAAACAATCGGGTCCATCATCCTCTTTACCAATATCAACGAACTGAAAAAAGCCGATGCCGGATTAAGAGCCAAGGTGGAAGAGCTCAACGACTTCTTTTATAAATCATCACATGATCTTAAATCTCCGGCGGCAAGCATCCTGGGACTCATATCTTTACTCAACTATAGCGAGGAGTCGGAAAAACCGTTTATCCACAATGCCATTGAAACCAGCGCACACAAACTGATCGAGACCACAGACCGTCTGGCTCAGATAGCTAACGTAACCAAACGGAACGTAGAAATATCACGTATCAACTGGGAAGAGAAAATAAATTCCATCCATACGGAGCTGCATCCCAAAGAGGCTGACTATATTTTTGAAAAGGAAATATCCATGAACGGCCTTTATTACTCCGATCCATACCTGATCCGGACCATCCTGAAGATTGCCATGGAAAATGCGATTCATTATCGCGATTTAAATAAGAAAGACAGCAAAATCCACATTGCTATTCAGCAGGAACAATATGGTGTAGTGATACAGCTGGATGATAATGGTTGCGGCATGAGCCCCGACTTACAAAAAAAGTTGTTTTCCCTGTTTTGCAAAGGCAGTGCCAACTCCGGTATAGGTCTTGGATTATATACCCTCAAAGCTGCCCTGGATAAACTGGGTGGTAAAGTGTCTATAGAAAGCAACAAAGGGGTAGGAACTAAAGTTACCTTGTTTATCCCCGACCAGATGATGATGGTGGCCTGACCACTTTGGGCTCCGTCAAATACTCAGTGAAAGGCCCCATCTGCTCACCCAAAACCACCATTCACTCAATTGCCCTCTTTTCCTTAGGAAACCTCTTCCCTTCCTGTTAAATTTATAACAGAAGATTACCCCGAACCACTCATTTTTACTCACACGAATTAGAGGGCCGATTATGAAAGGAGAGACTAAACACGTCACACAGAACGTTATCGCAATGGTATTGTTCTCACTGAAAAGCTTCCGGCAGCCAGACAAAAAAAGGAAGAAAGGAACGGAAAAACAGGCACGGGAAGATTTGAAAAAAGCCCTCACCGATCTGGATGCTCATAATCATATCTCCCTCAACACACCCCTTATCAAAGAAGAAGGTGCGGCCGTACAGATAGCCGAAGCCATCCTGTTTGATGTATATGGAGTGGAGAAAATAGAAGCTCAACGCCCTTATGAAATCCATCACCTGGATCATTTCTGGGTACTCAAAGGATCTCAGCCTGAAGGAGTGCAAGACACCTGCTTTCTTATTATCTTAGATGACCGCGACTGTGAAATAGTTCGGCTCACCCATGAATAACAAAAGAAACGAAACGGGGATACGCGCCAGGCTCCTCGTTATCCTGTTCGTTTGTTTTGTTACTTATTCAGCCACCGCCCAGCATGTGTTGGACCGAGTGTATGAAAAAGAGACGCCCCGCTACATCCATCCACCGGACTGGAACAACCCTGCTTTTCTCATCAAGGAAATTAGGCAACCCGACCCTTTGCTAGTTACCTGTCTCCGCTATTATGCCCGGTATTATTCCAAAGAACCTGTGCACATGGAAGGATGCACCTACTTTTTTCCCAACCAGCAAGGCAATCTTTTTCATATTGATACTGCCGCATGGATCATACCTGTTAAAAAACCGGCCGTGGATACCTTCCTGCATCTGAACGGCACCCTTGAACTTATGCCTACTCCGGTTGATACCAGTACCTATACAAAAAAAATCAAAGACGATCTGTATCCTCTTTATCAATCCTATCTTCCTTCTTTTTTTCACTTCTATGCCGACACCACCTTAAAAAATGTCCTCCCCCGCAAACCCGAGGGAGATCCTTTCTTTTTTATGTTCTTGTGTACAAAGAATTTTTCGGAGCTATACCACCCCTTCTATTTTAAGAATACCGAAGTGAGCAATAAGGAATACAAGGAATTTGCGAACTGGGTTAGAGATTCCATTGCACGTACCATTCTGGCCGATGCAGGATTTAAAAAATTTGCACTCGCTGGCGGTATCAACTACAGCACCAAACTGGATTGGGGTGACACCACCTACAGAGAGGCACTTGCCGATCTTTACAATAAACCCGAAGAACGGTTTTATAGCAGAAAAGAGCTGGACAGCCGCAAAGTGATTTATGTCTATACTCCATATGCCTATGAACATCCAGACAAAAAATATCTGAAAGACGGAAAGATGGTGATCGGCATTTATCCCGATACACTTTCCTGGATGCATGATTTTGCTTATTCGTATAACGAACCTATGACCAATATGTACTTCTGGCACCCGGCTTACGACGGCTATCCCGTGGTGGGCATCACCCGTTTGCAGGCCGAAGCTTTTCTGCACTGGAAAACAGAGCGCATGCAACGCGAGCTGGATAAGCAACACAAAAATCTGGTTATTGAATACGACCTCCCGGCTGAATATCAATGGGAGATGGCAGCCTCTTCTCAAAAAGAAAATGGAGGACCAAGCGTATTGACGAAGCGGTATAATTTCAGAGACGAAAGCTTTCTCTGCGATCTCCTCCTTAAAAGCGCCGACACGATTTGCCAGCAGGTGGAAATTAAAAGCAAACATGAACACGATCCGTTCCAGACCATGACCCGCTATCAAAGCGCCATGGAAAGGGAATTGCACCCGGCAGGTTTCATCTTCACACTGGATGGATATTTTCATACCGCCCCGGTTGATTATGATGCTGCCTGCCGTCAGCTGAAAGCATATAGCAAAAAGAAACCCCTTTGGTGGGAATCGGCAGGACCGCCCAGCGCTCCTCAACTCTTTGCCTTAAACAAAGATGAAAACGGAATCTGTTACATGGGTGGTAATGTATCGGAATGGATGAAGGAAAACTACAAAGACAACTGGCTGCCTTTCTATACCAAACGAAAAGCCTTGATGAAAAAGGTGAAAGGAAAAGATATCGTAATGGCCCTGGCTCTGGAAGATTATTACAATTCTCTGTGCGATACCAACGGAGTATTGGTAAGAGGCTCCAACTGGTATGATGAACGCTATTCCAACCGTGACGGCAAAAACATAATTGGCATGAGTGCCAAAACATTTGCCGACCCTACCAAAAGTTTCAGCACGGTAGGGTTTCGTTATGTGGTAAGGGTAAAAAGGAAAGAGGAAGACCGGGTACTGAAGGGAAACCAGTGATCCTGCATTTCCAACCCCTGCTATTTCTAATTCCCTTAACTTTGCTCCATGAACAAAGGGAACATACTCATCATTGATGATGAAGAAAAACTCCGCAACCTGCTGGGACGTATTATTAAACTGGAATCTTTTCATGTAATTGAAGCGGGGGATTGTAAAACAGGATTAAAAAAACTGGAACAGAATGAAACCGATGTGGTGTTGTGCGATGTAAAACTTCCCGATGGAAATGGTGTTGAGCTTATTTCCCGCATCAAAACGCTTTATCCCTGTGTTGAAGTGATTCTCCTCACCGCTTATGGCACCATTCCCGACGGTGTACAAGCCATCAAAAACGGAGCTTTTGATTATATCGTCAAAGGCAATGACAATGAAAAAATTATTCCCCTGCTGTACCGTGCCATGGATAAGGTATTGCTGCAACGAAGGGTGAGAGAGCTGGAGAAAAGGGTGGGCGAGAAATTTTCATTTGATTCGATCACCGGCAAGTCAAAAGCCATCCTCCAGGCGGTGGATATGGCCCGTAAAGTGGTGCCCAATGATACCACCGTACTGCTTACCGGTGAAACGGGAACCGGAAAAGAAGTATTTGCACAAGCCATACACCAGGCAGGTAGCAGGGCCGGGAAATCGTTTGTAGCGCTTAATTGCAGCGCCTTCAGCAAAGAGCTGATAGAAAGCGAATTGTTCGGTCATAAACAAGGCTCTTTTACCGGAGCTATAAAAGATAAAAAAGGACTCATCGAACAGGCGCATGGAGGCACCCTGTTTCTGGATGAAATAGGTGAAATGCCGCTGGAGCTTCAGGCTAAACTATTACGGGTGCTGGAAACAAGCGAATTTATTCGCCTGGGCGATACGGAAACCATCAAAGTTAATTTTCGCCTGATAGCCGCCACCAACAAAGACCTGAAAACAGAAAGCGAAGAACATCGTTTTCGCTCTGATCTCTATTTCCGCCTCAACGTATTTCAGATCCAACTGCCTCCCCTGCGCGAACGAAAGAAAGATATAGAAGCCCTGGCTACTTTATTTGTGAAACAGTTTTCCGAACGTACCAATAAAAAACCGTTGTTTATCAGCAAAGAATACATGGAGAAACTGGAACATTATAACTGGCCCGGCAATATCCGTGAACTGAAAAATATTATTGAACGCAGTGTGATCCTTGCCAACGGGGATACACTTACCGAATCGTTGCTGCCCTACGAAATACAACAACAAAGCATCAGTACCAACGGTAGCTTATCGGCCTTTTCCATGGAGAGTGTTGAAAAACTCCACATACAGAAAGTACTTAACTATGCCAAAGGCAATAAGGCCGAAGCGGCCCGTTTGCTTGAAATAGGAATTGCCACCCTGTATCGCAAAATTGAACAATACGGGTTGAACTGATCGGACATGTGGCATTTTCATTTCTAAGAAAACGGCTCTGACCAGATTTTCAAATCAGTTTTTGACTCTTCCACCCCATTATAATTATTTCTTATCGAAAATCAACCCTGATTTCAATGGCAAAACGTATTAGATCCAACTAATACTGTAAGCCATGAAAACCCTGTTCACCAAAATAAGTACCGGGCTGCTGGTTATAAGTGCTGCCACCTGTTTTTCTCAAAACGAATGTTGTGGCATTTATCTAAATCCAAATGATTACACCGCTAACAAACTAAGCTATCCGGCCGACTGTGAAAGGCTAAGCAAGTACAAGATTACCACCGATCCTGTTTTTCAGCCGGACAAGATTGCAATCCGGCAAAATGGTGTCACCTACAGGGTACCCAAAGATTCGATTTATGCGGTCAAAAACTGTGATGGCAGCATTATACGTATGTACGGCAGTTCGGAATATCCTTTGCTGAACCCGGAAGAATCCATTATGATCTACAAGGTACTCGGCGGGTCTGAATCGAATGACGGTTTTAACAAAACCAAATACTATTTCAGCAAGGATGCTCAAGGTAAAATCCAGAACTTGACAATTGCCAATATTAAAGCTGCCTTTTCGGGCAATCGCAAGTTTTTGGATTTAGTTGACCGGGAATTTCACTCCGATGCAGAACTGTCTGCTTACGATGATATAAATAAGAAAATGAAAATTAATTCCGTACTCGAAAAATCGATTTCGAAATAATACCGTTTCCGGCGCTTTACGCTAATACATTCGGATTGATATAAAGCCTATCACAACGATAGGCTTTTATCGTTGATTAAAGTGATAATCAGTTCTCCTCCACATTGTAGTTCCTATTCTCATATTGGGAAATATCCTCTCAAAATGATAGGATGAGTACTCCATACCTCCCTGTCTTTTCTTCCCGGACCCATCATAACCTACTGAATAATAAAGCGCTATAGATTCAGAATTTACCCTTGCCCTTGCTGGCCCGGATTTGGCATATAGGATTACAAATTCATCCACAAATGATACATGAATCAGAAGTAATCGACTTGTTGGGAAACAAACTCCCTGCCATTAATCCTGAATTGGAAAAACTGGGCAATAAAGGAAACGTATATAAAACGGTACAATGTTTTGCCGATTTCACCCGTCAGCTTATCGGCAACGGTAATCTGAAAGCGGTTAAACATTGTGTTAACCTTGCCGAAGAGCTTTTGGAAAAGGGCAACTCGACAGTGCAGAATGCTATTGAAAATGTATTCCTTCACACCCTCTCTCCGGTGCTGGATCTGGGAGATACTGTGGGCAATGCACTGAAAGATATGCTGAAAGGCGATTTGCGCAAAGAATATCAGCGCCGGGTTTCGTCCAGCTGTATCTGATAACCTTAATGATAACCGCTATGGAAAACGCACTTAGTATAGCAGTCCTGCTTGTATCGGGGCTGGTTTGTTTCTGGATCTTTTATAAAAGCATCGACTTTTTCGATAACATCTAACCGGTATTGTCATGACCCTACTATTTATTCTTTCCATCGCCGTTTTCTGCTACCTCGTGTACGTATTACTGAAACCGGAAAAGTTTTAACGCATCCATTATTATGAAAACAGAACTACTTGGTGTTATTGCATCCTTTCTGATTACCCTGGCGATAGCCATTCCTTTGGGGAAATACATCGCCAAGGTTTTTAAAAAGGAAAAGAGCCTGCTTGATTTTATGGCTCCGCTGGAACGTTTCATTTTCCGTATCTGTGGTATTGATACCACCCAGGAAATGAACTGGAAACAACATGTGGCGGCTTTGTTAAGCCTTAACCTGCTTTGGTTCGTTTACGCTTTTGTGATGTTTCTGGTACAGGGCAGCTTATTTCTGAACCCCGACGGAAATCCATCCATGAGTCCTCACCTGAGCTTTAATACAGCTGTCAGCTTTCTGGTAAATTGTAACCTGCAGGATTATTCCGGAGAAACCGGTGTAACCTACCTTACCCAGCTGGTGGTGTTGATGTTTCTGCACTTCGTATCGGCTGCAACAGGTATCGCTGCATTGGTTGTGGTGTTCAAAGCTATGCAGGATAAGGTAACCGACAAGCTCGGTAACTTTTTTGAATACTTTGTAAAAAGCATCACCCGCATTTTGCTTCCGATCAGTTTGCTGATTGCTATCCTGCTTGTGTTTCACGGAACACCTGCCAGCTTTGATGGAAAAGATACAGTGATCACCATGCAAGGCGATACCAGCCATGTATCACGCGGACCGGCTGCCGGCATGATTGCCATCAAACACCTGGGTACAAACGGTGGAGGATGGTTTGGCGCTAACTCAGCTCATCCGCTTGAGAATCCCGACTACTTTACCAATATGGTGGAGATTATTGCTCAGTGTATCATTCCTTTTGCATTGGTATTTGCCCTGGGGTATTATCTCAACCGCAAAAAGATGGGGCTTGTTATTTTCAGTGTCATGACATTGGGTATGCTTTGTTTCCTGTTGCCCACCATGCATGCCGAGATGAAAGGAAATCCTGCCATAGCACATATGGGTATTGATCAGAGCAGTGGAAGTATGGAAGGAAAAGAACAACGCTTCGGAGCACCTGCCACCGCCTACTGGAGTATACTCACTACAGTAATCTCTACCGGTTCTGTCAACTCCATGCACGACAGCTCCATGCCTGTCTCCGGTGCCATGCAAATGCTGGGTATGATGACAAACTGTTTTTACGGAGGCAACGGCGTAGGCATATTGAACTACTATATCTTCATCATCATTGCCGTTTTTATTTCGGGATTGATGGTAGGTCGTACGCCTGAATTGCTGGGTCGTAAAATAGAAGCCAAGGAAATGAAGATTGCCACCTTAATCGCATTGCTTCACCCCTTGCTGATCTTATCCTTTACAGCTTTGTCATCCTGGGTCATCACCAAAAATCCAGGTCTGCCATGGCTCAACAATACCGGATATCATGGCTTTTCGGAAATGCTGTATCAGTACACATCTTGTTCAGCCAATAATGGAAGTGGTTTTGAAGGACTGGGTGATAATACCCCGTTCTGGAATATCACCGCCGGTTTTGTGATGATCCTCGGACGTTTTCTGCCAATCATCGGGCCTCTGGCTATTGCCGGTATCCTGGCGAAAAAGAAATTCATACCCGAATCGGCCGGAACGCTGAGAACAGACACTGGCACCTTTGGTATCATGACCTTTGCAGTTATCATGATCCTGGCCGCCCTTGCCTTTTTCCCGGCATTGACACTGGGACCTTTGGCAGAATATTTTTCTTTTCACTAGCATATAGATTGAAATAACATACCATTATGGCCTCCGTCAGAAATCAAGCAAAATCCATGAAGCTTTTCGACCAAAGTCTGGTAAGCACTGCCTTAAAGCATTCCTTTACCAAACTGAATCCAAAACTCATGGTCAAGAACCCGGTGATGTTTACCGTGGAGATTGGAACAGCAGTTATGCTTATTGTTTGCGCCTGGATCTTAACCGGTGAGCACTCGCAAGGAAGTTTTGCCTATAACTTCATCATCTTTCTGGTGCTGTTGCTCACCTTGCTGTTTGCCAATTTTGCCGAAGCCATTGCCGAAGCAAGAGGAAAGGCACAAGCTGAATCACTCCGTAAAACAAGAGAAGAAACACCGGCTAAACTCGTTCAGCCCCTGGGCGAATTAAGAACCGAAGAAATCAAGGTGGTGAGCTCTTCCCAACTTAAGAAAGGAGACATTTTTATTTGCGAAACAGGAGATACCATTCCCCTGGATGGAGAAATAGTGGAAGGTATTGCCACCATTGACGAATCGGCTATTACCGGAGAATCGGCCCCTGTAATACGCGAAGCAGGAGGTGATAAATCAAGCGTTACCGGAGGCACCAAAGTATTGTCCGACAAAATAAAAGTAAAGGTAACCGTACAACCCGGTGAATCGTTTCTGGATAAAATGATTGCATTGGTAGAAGGTGCGAGTCGCCAGAAAACACCCAATGAAATTGCATTGACCATTTTGCTGGCTGCATTCACACTGGTATTTATTATCGTATGTGTTACTTTAAAGCCTTTTGCTGATTATTCAAAAACACCTATCACCATTGCTGCCTTTATATCTCTTTTTGTTTGTCTCATTCCTACTACCATAGGAGGATTACTTTCGGCGATTGGTATTGCGGGTATGGACAGAGCACTGCGTGCCAATGTAATTACCAAATCAGGTAAAGCTGTTGAGACTGCAGGTGATGTGGATGTATTGCTGCTGGATAAAACAGGAACCATCACCATTGGTAATCGTAAAGCCACACACTTTTATCCTGTGAACGGGGTGGATGCGGAAAAATTTATGGCCGACTGTGTGTTGTCATCTCTTTCCGATGAAACACCCGAAGGGAAATCGATAGTGGAGTTGGCAAAAAGTTTGGGCGGAAAGACACAACCTACCGATGCTTTATTGAAAGATGCCAGGTTTGTGAAATTCACTGCTGAAACACGTTCCAGCGGAATTGATCTCAGCAGCGGAATCAGGATACGCAAAGGTGCTTTTGATTCGATCAAAAGAATTGCGCTGGATGCAGGCAACACATTCCCTGCCGAAACAGAAACAAAAATCAGGGAGATTTCCAGCAATGGAGGAACACCGCTGGTGGTTTCTGAAAATGAAAAAGTAATCGGTGTGATTGAGTTACAGGATATTATTAAACCCGGTATCAGCGAACGTTTTGAGCGTCTCCGCAAAATGGGTGTTAAAACCGTGATGGTTACAGGAGACAATCCTTTAACTGCGAAATACATTGCTGAGAAAGCCGGAGTGGATGACTTTATTGCCGAGGCCAAACCGGAAGACAAGATGAATTACATCAAGAAGGAGCAGCAAAGCGGTAAGCTGGTAGCCATGATGGGCGATGGCACCAACGATGCTCCCGCCCTGGCACAGGCCGATGTGGGTGTGGCTATGAACAGCGGAACACAAGCTGCCAAAGAAGCCGGCAATATGGTGGATCTGGATAACGACCCTACCAAGCTGATTGAAATTGTGGAAATAGGGAAACAGCTGCTCATTACCAGAGGTACCCTCACCACCTTTTCCATTGCCAATGATGTGGCTAAATATTTTGCCATCGTTCCGGCTTTGTTTATCAGTTCCATTCCGGTGTTGCAGGGTCTTAATATCATGCATCTGCACAGCCCGGAAAGTGCTATCCTTTCGGCCGTGATTTTCAATGCCATCATTATTCCGGTATTGATTCCCCTGGCCTTGCGTGGTGTTGAATACAAACCGATAGGCGCCAGCGCCCTGTTAAGAAGAAATCTGATGATATACGGACTGGGAGGAATACTGATCCCCTTCCTTGGAATTAAACTTATTGACCTCCTTGCCGGAATCTTTTTCTGATACCCTTGCGGTTAAACATAATTGAAAAAATAATTACGATGAAAACTTATCTGCTTCCTTCTCTCAAACTAACAGCGGTGCTGATCATAATCTGCTCGGTTATTTATCCCCTGCTTATTGCCGGCATTGCAAAAACTGCGCCCGGACAAGGCAAAGGCGTTACCCTGTCGGTAAACGGAAAAGTGGTGGGCTACGAAAACATAGGACAGAAATTTACCAGGGATGATTATTTCTGGAGCCGTCCTTCGGCAGTAGACTATAATGCCAACGGATCAGGTGGTTCCAACAAAGCACCTTCGGCTGCCGATCTGCTTCAAATGGTTCAGGCCCGTATCGATACGTTTATGAAACATAATCCGGATGTAAAGAAATCGGATATCCCCAGCGAGCTTGTTACTGCATCGGGCAGCGGACTGGATCCCGATGTTTCCCCACAAGGTGCTTATGTACAGATTGCACGTGTAGCAAAAGCCCGTAACATATCGGAAGCAACACTTAAACAGCTGGTAGAAAAACATGTGGAGAAATCCTGGTTTGGCCCGGAGAAAGTAAATGTGCTGAAACTGAATATTGAATTAAATACACTTCAAAAAAAGAATTAAAAACGAACACAGAAAACCTCAATAAATGATGACTAATTCTTCGGAATGAAAATTAAAACCAACACAATGAAAAAACAATTACTTACGATTGCACTGATTTCTGGTTCTTTGCTCGCAGTTGCGCAAAAGAAAGATTCCATCAAATCGCAGATCCCTTTTGAGGGACAGGATTGGTCCTGGCAAAACGGTAACGATCGCAGAGATTCTTCGGTGCTTACAAGCAAGTATGTGACCGGCATTATCATGGTTGACGCGAATGTGACCCATTCCTTCAACAATCCCATTGACCATACGGTGGTAGGATCGACAGCGCTGGCGCGTAATGATGAAATGGAAGTTTCCACCGCCTGTATAGGAGGTGAATTTAATTACAACGGGGCCCGTGGCCGTATCCTCACACAATTCGGAACACGTGCTACGGTAGTTCCGCGTAATGACCTGAGTCCATATCGCGGTCAGTACGATCTGGCCGATGTATACCGCTACCTGAGCGAAGCGTATGCCGGGTATCACTTCAACGTAATGCATGGCATTAACGTAGATGGAGGTATGTTCATGTCGTATATCGGTCTTAACTCATATTACCAGGTTGAGAACTGGGAATATCAGGCTTCCTATACATCCGACAATACACCCTGGTTTTTTAACGGTATCCGTGTTCAGATATTCCCAACGGAACATTTGAAGATCGAACCCTGGATCATCAACGGATGGCAGAGCTATGGTATGTTTAACGACATGCCCGGCTTTGGTGGTAATATCACCTGGGCTCCTAAGGAATGGTTCAAAATTCTCACCAATGATTATTATGGGTCCGATGCAGCCGGTATCCTGGCCCGTCACCGTTTTCACTCCGACAACAGTATGCTGGTGAGATATTATAACAAACCAAAGTCTAAAGGCATAACCAAAATGGCTTTCTCTTTAACCGGCGATATCGGGGATGAAAAAGGAGGAGGAGTAAATGGTTTCAACAATTCAGATTCAGCTACCAAAGGTCCTGCTCAGTATTTCTTAAGCTGGATGGTATACAACCGTGTTTGGTTTGCACATAATAAATGGGCATGGACTGTTGGAGGTGGCTGGATGACCAACCCGGGTCGTTACCTGGTACTGGCTCCTACCGGTGATGCAAGTCCGTTCCCAAATCCGTATAACCCAACACAACCTGCAGGTACGCATCCTTTCACCGAGAATCCCGGCGATCAGTTTACCGGATGGGACTACTCCACCAATATCAGCTGGATGCCTAATCAGAGTATAGAGTTCCGATTGGAATATGTACACAGAGGTTCCAATACACCCTATTTTGCGGGAGCAGGAGGAGTTACATCTCCAACAGGATATACCTTTACTCCATTGCCAAGCGGCTGGAAACCTGATCTGGTGAAATCGGAAGACCGTATCATTGCGGCCATCCTGTTTCGCCTGTAAAAAGAACGATTACTGATTCATTAACAACCTGACGTGATGGAACGCGGATAAAATAAGATGGTTATGATTTATCACTAGCGTTTTAATGTTTTTAGGTAAAATTTTTGAAAGTCCTGATAGTTTATGATTTCAGTCATTACAGGCTTGACAGCGACTTGAAATTATCTTTGAATTCTTTGGTTAAACAACTGTAAATGGGCTCAAGGATGATATATTCTCTTTTGGTATTAACCCCACGCTAAAGCGTGGGGTTAATATCTAATAGGAAAAGAAGTCTTTTGAATACTAGTTGCACAGATGCAATACCTGTTTACAGCATAAGAACTAACTTTGTGAGTATAAACATCCCGTTATCATGTCGGAGGAAACTGATAAAGAGCAGAACGTACAACGGTTTCTCGATCTGATCCGCAAACAACGGATCGGGAAGTTCAAGATATACATCGGCATGAGCGCCGGCGTAGGCAAATCCTATCGCATGCTTCAGGAGGCCCATGCCCTACTCAAAAGCGGTATAGATATCAAAATCGGATTTATTGAAACACATCTCCGACCGGAAACAGAAGCGTTGCTGGAAGGTTTGCCGCTCGTACCCAGAAGAAAACTTTTTTACAAAGGAAAAGAGCTGGAAGAGATGGATGTACAAGCCATCATCAACCTGAGACCGGAAGTAGTAGTGGTGGACGAACTCGCGCATACGAATATTGAAGGCAGCAAACATGAAAAACGCTGGCAGGATGTGATGGAGATCCTGGAAGCTGGTATCAACGTGATAAGCGCAGTAAATATCCAGCATATTGAAAGCCTGAATGAAGAAGTAAAATCAATAACGGGAATCAGTGTTTCAGAACGAATTCCGGATAATGTATTACAACAGGCCGATGAGGTAGTGAATATAGATTTAACGGCCGATGAACTAGTAACAAGATTAAAAGAAGGCAAAATCTACACGCAGGATAAAATTGAAATTGCGCTAAAGAACTTCTTTAAATCGGAGCATATTCTCCAGCTCCGGGAACTGGCATTGAAAGAAGTGGCTACACAGGTAGAGCGGAAAGTAGAAGCCCAGGTGCCGCGCAATGCATCACTGCGTCATGAACGTTTCCTGGCTTGTATCAGCAGCAACGAAAAAACATCCAAAGCCATTATCCGCAAAACAGCCAGGCTGGCCAGCTATTACAATTGTCAATGGTCTGTACTGTATGTGCAGACACCCGACGAAAGTCTGGATAAGATACCATTAGACAAACAACGCCACCTGATTAACAATTACAAACTGGCTACAGAGCTGGGCGCCGAAATAATACGGATGGAAAGCAAATACATTGCAAGAACGATTGCGGCCGTGGCGGAAGAAAAAAAGATAACCACCATCTGTATCGGTAAACCTCATTTCAATATGTTAACCGTGCTTCTGGCAACAAATACATTCAACCAGCTTCTGAATAAATTACAGGTTCTGGATGTGGATCTGGTCATATTATCTTAAGTGACAACAATTAAGAATTTGTTATGAAAATCAAGGTAAAACTTCGTTTAGGTGTAGGGTTGTTATTCATTTTTATTATGCTGTTATCTGTTCTCGGAACGGTATATATCAATGCCTTGAACAAAGACACCCAAAATATTCTGGTGGCCAACTACAACACCCTGGATTATTCACGCGAAATGCTCATGGCCCTGGATAACGATATGACCTCGGCGGCTACGATAAGCAAGTTTGCCGGCAATCTTTCCAAACAAGAGAACAATATTACCGAGATTGGTGAAAAAGAACTGACGGATCAACTGGCACAGGACTTTGAAAAGGTAAAGGCCGATCCCCGTGACAATAGAATTTATATAGCCGTACGTAAAGATCTTGCCGATATCATGTTATTGAATATGCAAGCCATTCTTCGTAAAAGCAATATCGCCAAACAAACTGCGGCAACTGCCATATTATGGATCGGGTTATCGGGTACCTTTTGTTTTGTGATTGCCTTTGTACTCCTCATCAATCTTCCTTCCAGCATAGCCGACCCGATAGCCGAACTGACTAACAGTATTAAGCAGGTAGCGGCAAAAAAATATTCAGAACGGGTTCATTTTGAAAGTCACGGTGAATTCGGTCAGCTGGCCGCTGCTTTTAATACCATGGCACAAAAGCTGGAGGAATATGACAACAGTACGCTTTCGAAAATTATGTTCGAAAAGCAACGCATCGAAACGCTCATCAACAATATGCACGATCCGGTAATAGGTTTGGATGAAAAAAAAACCATCCTGTTTGTGAATAATGAGGCCCTCAAAATACTGGGCATGAAATCGGGCGAGGTAACCGGAAAGCCTGCACAGGATGTAGCGCTCACAAATGATCTGATGCGATCACTGGTTCAGGATCTTGTATTGCCTCCAGACAACAGGAAAGCGAAAGAGCCTTTAAAGATTTATGCCGATAGTAAAGAAAGCTATTTTGAAAAAGAACTGATTGTCATTTCCATTACTCCCACAGGAGAAAAAGAACCGCAACGCATCGGCCACTTCATTGTGCTACGTAATATTACCCCATTCAAAGAGCTTGATTTTGCCAAAACCAATTTTATCGCCACCATCTCGCACGAACTAAAAACACCGATCTCTACCATAAAGGCCAGTGTCCACCTGCTGGAAAACACACAAACCGGTCCTATCAACACCGAACAAAAACAGTTGATTGAAAGCATCAAGGAAGATAGTAACCGTTTGCTCAAAATAACCAGCGAATTGCTTCAATTGTCGCAGGTGGAAACCGGGAATATACAATTGTCCATTCAGCAGAGCGATCCATCCACCATTATCCAGTATGCACTGGAGGCAGTGCGAATTACAGCCGATCAGAAACAAGTACGACTGGAAGTTAAAACCGATGGAGCCATGCCGGCAGTAAGAGCCGATACGGAAAAGACTGCATGGGTGCTTATCAATCTGCTTACCAATGCCATTCGCTATTCACCCGAAAAAAGCACCGTACTCATTACCGTTAAAAAGAATAAAGAGGCCGACACCGTTTCCTTTTCAGTAAAAGATGTGGGACAGGGCATTAATGAAAAATATAAAGACAAGATATTCACCCGTTATTTTCAGATTCCCGGTAGTAGCAAATCGGGCACCGGTTTAGGGCTGGCCATCAGCAAGGAATTTATTGAAGCCCAGGGCGGCAAAATAGCAGTGGAAAGCGACCCCGGAGCAGGAAGCACGTTTACCTTTACCTTGCATTGCTAAAAATTCAAGGCTAAATTCAAAATTCCGATACCATTTCCTCATTTTATTCGTTTTATACCGAAGAAAAGCAAGTTTTCTCGCTCTTTTACAGGATATCAATGCCTGTTGTGGTATAAGAAGTCACGAACGTCAATTACTCAACAATAGATACCATTCACTCAATGAAAACAACTATTTACTCAATACCGGGTTATTTCATTGACAAGAAGGTGATTACACACTACATTTATATTCTAAAGCCAGCCCAATGAAAAATGTTTGCGCCCTTTTTATCCTTGTTCTTCTTTGTTCCTTTTCGTCTCATATAAGTGCTCAGGCAACCACCGATCCTAAACCGGTAGTGATGGATACCCTGATCACACTCAAGAATGAAAAGGTAATCGGAAAAATTACGAAGGTGAGCGAGACGGAATTTGAATACAAGAAAAGTATGGAACCCGATGCACCCATCTATACTATCTCCAGAGAAAAAATCAAAGAAATAAGATGGGGCAACGGAACCAAAGAAGTGGTGATGCCTGATGAAATGAGTGTGAATAAGGAGCATGAAATACTGGACAAACGTTCCGATATACAATTTCACTTTTTCTCTATCGTCACGGAGAAACTAAGTTTTACATACGAACATGTGATTAAAGTGGGTATTAATCTGGAGGTGACTGCCGGCCTGATCAATAATACACTGATAAAACAACCCATCACGGGTTCTTCAAACGATCCGCTTACACAAGGGGCTATATTCGGAGCCGGAGTGAAATTTTTACTGGGGCAGGACTTTTATTTGAATGGAATGAAATATGCTCATCCCCTTAAAGGGCGTTATATCAAACCGGAGATTCTGTATGCAGGATTTATTGAGCATGGTGTCGTTTCCGGTTACAGTGTAGCCAACGGCAGCAGTTACGGACAACCCGTGGTGACCGATTTAAAAGTGAACTCTGTTGCCATCATGCTAAATTATGGAAGACAATTTGTGCTCGGCAATATACTCACCTTAGGATATAGTGTTGGTGTTGGCTATTCCCTGAACAGTGCCGCTTATTCCAACCAGGGCCCCTCAGTTACCCAGGGTAATTATATTTCATACAACAACGGAAACAACGAGGTCCCCACTTATTTATATACACACGACCATGCCGGCCCGCTTGCATTTAATTGTAATCTGACATTGGGTTATATCTTCAAATAACAAGCCATGAGACTCTGGATACCTCTTGTTCTTGCCGCCCTTGCTATTGGCTGGATAGGGGATACGGTATAGATTGAGAAAGAATCATATCTTTATCCCATATCATCTCTCTTGCTCTATGACAAAAAACCGCTTCTTAACGGTTATTGTGTTATTCATTGGCTTTGTACCTGGCCTTTTCTCCCAATCAAATAATGGTATCACCCCCGATACGGTGATAACCAAATCAAACCAGCGTGTGGTATGTCATATTATAAAATTGACAGATACAAAGATTGTATGTGAAAGAAAGACGAGTGGAAATCCATCTATCGACTCCATTCCTAAATCCCTGGCATGGGAAATACGATGGGGTAACGGATCTACCGAATTAATCGTAACCGAAGAGTCTGCTGCTAAAAGAGACAGCATGCGTGCCTATTTCCCTGAAATAAAATCGGCTGTCAAATTTTATCCGCTGGGGTTAATGAGTGATAAAGTTTGTTTCGGATATGAACGGGTAATAAAGGAGAATATGAGCGGGGAAGTAATAGCCGGAGTAATTAATAATGATTTTACCCGATCCATGGGAACATCTCTCTTTTCAGACGCTACCGCGCTTTCCGTAAAAGGATTTGAAATGACTGTAGGGGTAAAATTTGTTTCACATTTCAATCTCATGAATACCAATGACTGGATCAACGGAGATGACCTGGATGAGGATAGTCCTTTGCATGGTTTCTTTTTTAAACCGGAAATCCTTTATTCCAACTTTCTGACAGAAGGTATTACCCGTGACTATTTTAATCTCCCTCCTGGTTCAAATCCCATGCAAGTATCCGACATGAGAACCAGTTCCTTTGCGTTTATGATAGAACTCGGCAGACAACGCGTTTATAAATCTGTTTGTTTCGGATACAGCTTGGGTATAGGCTACGCAACATCCAGCGTCACCTACTCCAATCCACTATTCGCCAGCTATTCCATCGGAAGCAGTAATTATAACTCTGTCAGTGCCAATAGCGATAACATAAATGCAAGTTATATGTATAGTCACTATTATCTGGGGGGGCTCGCTGTCAACGCCACCTTTTTCATAGGGTATATCTTCTGACGCTCAAGGTCTTTTATTCTTCCGCCACACGACGTTTCTGCAAACGCTGGGTCTTTACTTTTCTCAATTGTTTCTGAAGCGCTTCCACGGTATCGTTAATGGCTTCTTCAAATGTAGCACACTGGCTCTTGGCAAATAAATCCTTCCCCGGTGTCTTTAGATTTATTTCACAGATTTTATTTTCATCCGTATCCGACTTGTCCAGTTTCAGACATACATCACCTGATACAATTTGATTATTGACATGTTCCAGTTTACCCATTTTCTCATTTACATAATCTGTCAATGTCTGATTAGCGGTAAAGTGCAGGGATTGAATGTTAATGTTCATGTGTCGCTTTTTAAAATGTTAAATCATCCTATGCTAAAGATAGTCTTCTTATCCGGTATAAAGATAGAAGGAGAACAATTGGTAATAAATGATATTCATCATCAGCCCCTGTTCAGGTATTCCAGGTTGCAATGGCAGGATACGGGATCCATATGGAGTTTGGTAACTGATCCATAGCTGACAGGGAGCTTAAACGCATTCCGGAGCGGGAGTTCCAGCACCTTGGCCAGGAGGGCCCTGATAACCCCGGCATGACTTACAATGGCCGTTTTTTGTCCCGGAGTTACTTTCAGCTTATCGTAAAACTGCCCGGCCCTGGCCGACAGGGTAGCAAAGTTTTCTCCGTTGGGAGCCGGTACCTGTACAAAGTCTTTCATCCATACATCGAGCTGTGACGCCGGAATCTCATCCCATTTACGAAGCTCCCAGTCCCCGAAATTCATTTCCATCAAGCGGCTGTCGTTAATCAGGGTATTTGTGTGTAGACGTAATGCAAGCTGCTGGCATCGCTGCAAAGGGCTTGCATAAACAGTATCGAATGTATCGGGAAGATGTAAACGGAGACGGGCAAATTCATCGGCAAAAGAAAGTGCCACCGGAAGATCGGACTGACCATAGCAAATGCCCTTTTCTATTTCCGGTGTGGTATGACGGATCAGGTATATTTCCATAGGATGATAAAACAGAGGTAAAAAAGCACTTCGGTACACTGCTGGGTAGCGCCCATACAATCGCCTGTATAACCACCAATCCATTTACGGAAATACCATCCCAGATAACCTTTCAACGCAAAAAGCGGAATTGGTAATAATACAACCCAGGGGTTGTGAAACATCAATAAAGGCGCCATACCAAACACCCCGGCCCATACCAGATCCGAAACAGCAGGAGCACCCGCTACTGCCCTTATTTTACTTTTATCTTCCTGTCCCGACACCTCCGCTCTTGCATAGGTATGAGTATACAAAAAGGTAATGGCCACGAACCGGCTGAGTGCATGAGCCGAAATGATGACACAGGGCACGAGCAAAGGATTGATTGTGATGAGCAAAGAATATTTGATCAGAAAAAGCAGGATGAGCCCGATGGCGCCATAAGCGCCAATACTGCTGTCTTTCATGATATGAAGAATTTTTTCTTTTGTCCATCCCCCTCCGAAACCATCGCATACATCGGCCAGACCGTCTTCATGAAAAGCTCCGGTAACAAGTATGCCGGCCAGCATGGAAAGCACAACCGAAACAGACAAAGGCAATACAAACTGGGCCCCATACCATACTCCGGCGCTGATACTGCCTACCAGGATGCCAATGAGGGGAAAATAACGTGTAGCCTTTTGAAGATACTCCTGAGCATGATCAATTCCTTTCGGAACGGGTATCCGGGTATAAAACATAAGAGCAGAAAGAAAAATTCTGATTTCTCTTTTCATCTTTTCTTTTCGGCTTCTTCTTTGTTGGATACGCCTGCACTGTCAAAACTGGTCATCTGATTGAGAAAAGAAACAGCTGCCTTCACCAGGGGGTAGCTGACAGCAGCTCCCGTTCCTTCACCCAACCTCATCTCCATATTAATAAGCGGACTGGCATCCAGGTATTCGAGCAAACGCCCATGTCCCTGCTCACCACTCTGGTGACAGAAAACAGCATAGTCTTTAATAGCGGGTTGTATAGCCTGCGCTATCAGATAGGCTGCGGTGGTTATAAATCCATCCACAAGAATCACCATACCCGATTCGGCAGCGCGGAGCATAGCCCCGCATATCTGTGCAATTTCAAAACCTCCGTAGGTAGCAAGAATTTCTACCGGATCTTTCAACGTACCATGTTTATGGATGGCTTGTTCTATAATATTCACTTTCCGTTTCCGTCCTTCATCATCCACCCCGGTTCCTTTTCCTACACATTGCTCCACAGGAAAGCCGCAGTATACACTCATCAGGGCACTGGCTGATGTGGTGTTTCCAATTCCCATTTCTCCGAATCCGATGATATTCGATCCCTGGGCTTTCAAGTCATTCACCACTTTGGCTCCACATTGCAAGGCCTGTTTTACCTCCGCGATGGTCATAGCCGGTTCGTGAAGAAAGCTGCGTGTTCCATAACCGATCTTAAACCGGCTCAAACCGGCCAGACCGTTTGGAAAATCATAGTTAACCCCGGCATCTACAATATTGATATCAATTCCGTTTTGTTTGCAGAACACATTGATGGCTGCTCCCCCACCCAGAAAATTCATGACCATCTGATAGGTCACTTCCTGAGGATAGGCACTCACGCCTTCTTTTGCAATGCCATGATCGCCTGCAAAAACCACGATGACTGGTTTTTTTAATTCCGGCTCCAGGGTCTGTTGTATCAATCCAATCTGTAAAGCAATCTTTTCCAGCTTACCTAAAGCCCCCAGGGGCTTTGTTTTGAAATTTATCTTGTGTTCCAAGGCCGCCGATAATTCCTTTGCTACCGGACGAACACAAAAGTCATTCACCTCCGCATCGGGGTACCTTTCTTCCCGCATGACCTGACTCAGCTGTTTTCTTTTTTCCCACTCCAATATTTCCAATTCAGGTTTATCCAGAAATTCATTGACATATCCTAAACAGAGATAAGCCACCAGTTGATTTTCAACAGGGGCCTGTACTATTTTTTTCACTTTTTCAGGATCCAGAATACTCACCCATCCTATTCCTATGTTGAGCGCTCTGGCCATAAGCCACATATTTTGTATGGCACATACTACACTGTAAAGACCCACTTCCTTCATGCTCGTTTGTCCCAGCACCACCGCTTTGGCCGGCTTATAAAAGACGGCAATATTCAACGGAGCTTCGAGAATCCCTTCCAGTTTAAGACGGGTATACTTTTCCGACTTTTCCTGATCAAACAAAACAGAGGCTCGGGTATTTTCCGCATCAAAACTGTCTTTGATCTCTTCTCTAATCTTTCGGTCGCGTATCACGACAAATTCCCAGGGTTGAGAATATCCTACCGATGGGCCATGCAATGCCGCCATCAGGATTTTATCTACAACTTCCTTGCTGATCTCATCCTGCAAAAAACGATTGCCCCGCACATCGCGGCGATGACGGATTATTTCTTCCAGAAGACTGGCTTCCGCCTCATTAAATAAACGTTGCTCCATCGTATCAGGGTAATAAATCACAAAACCAGAATCCTTTTGTCTGAGCGCCCGAGCTGCATACCGCATCTGTTTTTATTTCCAGCGGACGGTACACCTTTTCGCCGGTAGTATATGGTATCGTTTGTTTGAATACAGGACCTGCAAAACAAAAAGTATGAAACTCCCCGTTTTCTCCGCAGGGATCCACTGCTGCCGGCAGCTTTTTTATAAACTCCGCATCTATTTCTTTTCCTACTTCATTTTCACCCAGATAGGCATCATTCACACAACAGGTAACGGTGCGAAACTGCAGACGGAGAAAATCCCGGATCAGCTCCTTCGTATCTTTTTTCCATAATGGGAAAACCGCTTTCATACCCACCTTATCCAGATTCTTTTCCCGGTATTGACGAAGATCCTCCAGAAAAATATCACCGAAGATCACATGGTGAATTCCCTCCTCTTTCACTTTTAACAAAAGCGTTTCCATATTACGCTCATATTCTTCGTTATTCCCTTCTTTTACATACATCTTCAGAAGGGGTATCCCCGTAGCTTCCGCTTGTTTTATCAGCAGATCTTCGCGAACCCCGTGCATAGATACCCTTTTAAAATTCTCGTTGATGGTGGTAAGCAGATATTTTACATCATATTCCCCTTCCTGCAACACGTTATATAACGCCAGGGCCGAATCCTTACCTCCGCTCCAACAAAAGATTGATTTGGTTTTCATATAAAACAGAAGTCAGAAATAAGAAGTCAGTAGACAGAAGTCAGAAGTCAGAAGTCAGAAAATAGTCTTTATTTAATTTTTTCTTCTGAATTCTGATTTCTTTCTTCTCAATTCTATTTTAATTGCATCGGTATTCCCGAAACCATAAAGGTGGCCTTATCCGCCTTGGCGGCTATATATTGATTCACCCATCCTTGCAGCTCTACAAATTTCCGCCCTATCTCCGTCTCTGCATGCATGCCCATACCCAGCTCGTTGGAAATAATAATCAGCACCCCTTCTTCCAGCTGTAAATTATCTATTTCCTTTTTTGCCAGCGCCAGGGATTCCTGCACATTGTATTTGGTGTCTGTATAAAAGTTGGTGAGCCACAGTGTCACGCAATCCATCACAGCCACTTTACCCTTCAGGCTGATGCCGCTTATCTTTTTTTCTTCTTCAATGGTTGTCCATCGCTCATCCCGGTCGGAGATATGTCTGTTGACCCGGTTCTTAAAATCTTCATCCCAGATTCTGGATGTAGCAATATAGATGGGAGAAGATGAATGCTGCAGGGCCAGTTGCTGTGCATAGCCGCTTTTGCCGGAACGTTCCCCGCCTGTGATATACCACATCATCGTGTAAGTCCCCTTTCTTTGAATTTGTCATTCACCGTTTTTTCGAGACAGGAAGGACACATACAACCCTTTTCAGGATCCAGAGGCATGATATTGGGCAGGTCGTTACACCAGCAATTGCTGGTATAACAGGAAAACTCCGCACCACATTGTGCACAGCTTTTTATCCTTTCTATCCGAAGGCCGTTTGTTTCTGTTGTATTCACTTCAGGCAATTATCTTTTCGAGGTGGAGAAAACGGTCCTTTAATGTATCGGGTACAGAAAATAAATCAGGGTGAAAAAAGGCTGCCAGCAATTCTATTCCATCTACGAGATCAGTACCCGGCTGAGTAAACAAAGCGGCATCGGCTACATACACCGCATTATTTTTTACGGCCAGCAATTCATCCCAGCCATGGAGACCGGTAAGACGATCAATTTCTTTTATGGCGCGTTTCGGGTTAAAACCACAAGGTGCCACTACCAATATTTCGGGATTGTATCTTGCAATTTTGTCCCAATCCGTAACAATAGAATATCCACCGGGATTGGAGAGCATGTCCACACCTCCTGCCAGTGATATCTGATACGGAATCCAGTGTCCGCAATTATAAATAGGATCCAGCCATTCGAGTATCATCACCCGTCGCAGTGGAGCCCTGTGTTCACGAAGAGTATCGAGAATAAAATCCGTCCGTTTCTTTAGCTTACTCAACAAGGCCACAGCCTTTTCTTCTTTACCCAGGCTTTTTGCAATAAGCGTTACATTATCAAACACATCATCCAGGGTACGCGGAATGAGCGGAACGAGGAGGGGTTGTTTTTTGAGTTTGTAGATAGCACGCTGTACTATGCTGGTATCAATCTGACATACATCGCATACATCCTGTGTAAAGATGATGTCGGGTGACAATTTCTCCAGCAGTCCCTCATCGATATAATAAAGTGGTTTGCCCTGCTTTTTATAATCGGAAACCATTGCATCGATGGCAGAGCTGCTCAGCGAGTTACCTTCCAGATAGGATCTGACAACACGCGGTTTATCGGAATCGCATTCAAAGGTAACACCGCACAGCTCTTCCTCCAGACCCAAATGCCTGATGATATTGGTGGCAGCCGGGAGAAAGGAGCAGGCTTTCATGCTTATTTATTTTGTAAAGACAATACCGGAAATCTGCGCTGAGCCAGTTCAAACACACCAAAAAAGGCGGCAGTATAGATCAGATCGCTAAGTATCGTGGAACGTAAAAACGGAACGCCTGCTTCGTAACAGGTCATTAAACCGGCAGTAGTATGCGGATACATTCCTCCCGCCCAGCACCCGAAATTGGAGATGATGAAAAAGAGAGCCGATCCCGCTATACTGGCACCCATGAGGTTCAGTGGTTTTACACGGTTGCTCAGGGTCATACCAATCAGTACCATCAGCAGATAGGAGCCGTACTGCCAGTAAAAGCCTTCATAAAACCAGGTCCAATGGCCCATGGCAAGGAAGTTGACAAACAAATCACCCACCCATACAGCCAGCAGGGGAACAATAAATTTGCTCAGCTTACCGGAGAAATAGCATCCACTGAATAAAGCAATAGCATCAATGGGAGAAAAATTGGAAGGATGTCCCAGCAAAGGCGGGATAGCGATACGGGTAATGGTAGCCAGGCCTACGATACCTGCCAGAACGCCGAAGCGCAATTTAACTTGTTGTGTCTTGGTCATAGTTATTAGTATTAATTGAAAATAGTTCAGAAGGAGTACCGGAGATTCAGATAAAAGCTTCTTCCCCGGGTTGTATAGCCGTAAATTTCGTAATATTTTTCATCAAACAAATTTTCTACCCTTAATCCTGTCGACAAACCTCTCCGGATCTGATACCGGCAGTTCACATCAACCAGGGTATAATCGCCCATTCCTTTGGTGGCTTCTGCTCCGTTGGGGCCCAGGGACGAATTGTAATAGACATCGTAACGGGGGCCCACATACCTGATATCTCCCTCCAAATAAACCTTCTTCCAGGGCCTGTATGATACGCTGATATTGGCTGTGGAGGGGCGTCTTACCAAACCATAGGTCGTTATCTTGCTGTTCAGAAAGGCACCGTTATCAAAGAGCTGGATCCAGTTACCCTGGGTATGAGCCGGATTGACAGCCGCAGGGTCATAATCCAGCTTGCCGTTAACGAGGCTTACATTCGCACTTACAAAGAACTTTTCACTCACTTTGGAACTCAGCCCTATCTCAAAACCCTGATTCGTCTGGGTACCGATGTTAACATAGGTATCTCCCTTATAATCAAGATAGCTGAGCGAGTCCTGGGGCTTGTTCTTATCCCAAAGATAGACATAATCTATACTGTTTTGGACCACTGTTTTGAAAAAGGAAAAATGAAAGCTCAGGTGTTCGCCCAGACGTTGTTTAAACCCTATTTCCATGGAGGTGGATGTTTCCGGTTTCAGGGTTTTATTGCCACGGGTAATGTGAGAGCTGGTGTCCATATCGGCATCATATAACTGGTAAAGAGAAGGAGCATTAAAACCCGTGGCCCAGGAAGCAAAAAGAAGGCCGTTATTAGACACCTTCAGACTGGGATTAATTTCATAAGTGATGTTATTGCCAAAAATTTCGTGCTGGGTACTTCGTATCCCCAATCCCAATGCAAACACGCTCCAGGAATCCCTGATCAGACTTCCATCCAGATTTACATGGGCAAAAGCATTCAGGGTGTTTACGCTGATATGTAAAGAGTCGAGATTGAGATGCGAATTATACATCGGATAGGCCGAATTCATATAGGAAACGTCGGCACTCATTTTCTCATTATAACTTCCTGCTCCCACCACTGCACTCAGTCCTTTGATACTGTAATTGGCCTGTACTTCATTGGTAATCGTACTTCCGGTATAGTTTCCTTTAAAATAGCCGTGATTATAATCTCCCTGAACGTCCACTACGGATGAGTCGTCAATGGCCACCCTTTTAAGCGTGGTCATGCCTCCGATATAACTTACACTCAGGTGTTTGTTTACCTTGTAGCTGCCCCCCCAGTTAAACAGATTGCGGGTAAAATCAACGGTATAAGCCGGATCGTCGGTAAAAGCTCCGGCATCAATATCAGCTTTTTGATGCACCCTTTTGTAGGAGACGAACAGATCAAGACCATCGTGGTGATATCCGGCCTTGCCGATGGCATCTGTTTTATCAAACCCATCCCTGTCTCGGTGCCAATGCGCAAAGTTCTTGGGGTCAGTTACCGTATCCACCGTGGCATCCAATCCGTTTGTATGATTGTTGTATACCTCACCGGCCAGATAAAAACCATTGCTAAATGTATAGTTGAGTCCCAATTGCTGACTAAACATGCTGGTCTGGCTGCCGAATGTTCCGGTATTTACATCCACATCCACATGCAATCCGGGAGTTCTGTTCTTTTTGGTAATGATATTGATCACCCCTCCGATGGCGGACGAGCCATACATAGTACTTTGAGCACCCCGTATGATTTCGATCCGGTCTATATCGGCCAGAGAGATTTCCGAAAATTCAATGGCATTATCGGTTGACGAAGGATCTGTCATGCGCACTCCGTCAATAAGGATGGCGGTCTGATTGCTGTTGGCACCCCGCATAAATAGGTTCTGAACCTGCCCGGGTGTTTGTCCCGTACCTACAATATAAATTCCTTCCTGACGGGACAGGATTTCGGCCAGGGTATTGGCACCCGAGTTTTTTATCTGGGCTTCCGAAATAACGGTGATGCTGCGACCCACACTATCTGGGTCCTGCTCCGTGCGGCTGGCCGAAATAACCACCTCTTTTATTTTGTGAATACCTGTTGTATCCTGCTGAGCCATTGCACCGGCAGAGATAAACGACAAACAGATCAGCCATGTTCTGATGCTGACTGTACATGCAAATTTTCCCCTTTTCATCCTGTTTTTTTTAGATGGTTTGTCAGGGGGCAAAAAAAAGATAGGAAGGAGAGCCGAAGGTTCTGTTCCATTCTTAGCTTTTACCCGAAGCTGTTTATGAATTTGTGAGCCTGGCAGGTCTTCTGACTCGCTCCCTTTCCGAACACCTTCCCATCCGTTTGAGGCAGACAGTGGCTTGATTTGTCGGAAAGAATAAAAAGAGCTTACAGCAGCGGGAACTGTTTCCGATTTACACGGAATTCCCTTTTAATCTGTCCTGATTTTCAAAACAGGACAAAACCAGATTCGACGCGAAGATACTATTTTTTCAATCCTGGCAATTTTTTTCTTCTCTATAATTCGATTTCGGCAAAGGCATTGCACACATTATAGGACCCAGGCTGTTTATATTTTTTTACATTTGTTATTTATTTATTATATGAAATATATTATATGTAACCATAACTTATCTCATCATGAAAACTATAAAACGATTCCTCTTCGTCCTCCTCCTCTCCATCTGTGTACTTCAGGGAATGAATGCCCAGAGCCAGCTTATACACTACTGGCATTTCAACAACACCTTACCGGCCAGCGACAGCGGAGGGGTTTTATACCCTGTTGTGTTTTCCGACTATTCTGCATTGGCTAAGGCCTGGATCAGTTTTCAGAAACTCCCCGGCACGGTGTTGGATACTTCCAAAGCAGATAATATAAGCGGTGATACCATCAACCAACGCCCCGGATATGGAGGCTGTTGTGGTAAGGCCAACAGTGCCATTCAAATTCATAACCCCTGCGACAGCATGGAATACCTCTGGTATATCCCCACGGTACATTACCGGAACATCAAAATCACGTTTGAAACACACTCCGGCCTGAGAGCCTCTTCTCCCCGTTACCAGATTTACGATTACAGCCTCGATAGCGGACTTACCTTCGTAAACAATGGCTTATCGTCCGTATTCGATAGTGTGGGAACAGCGTGGGGAAAGATAAGTCTGAATCTGCAACATGATTCGTTGACAAACAACAATGCACAACTCATTTTTCGCGTTCAGTTTACGCCCAACAATGTGGGTGCCATTGGGACCAACAGCTTTGATAATATTACGGTGGAAGGAGATAGTATGTTTTGCAAGGCGCCTGTTCCCGTTATTACCCAGGTTGGCTATGTATTGCATTCCACGCCGGCCTATGCATACCAGTGGTGTGAAAACGGGAAAGTTATTCCCGGCGCTACGGCACAAACCTATACAGTAACCACTGCAGGCAACTATTATGTAATCATTACGGCTGTTTCCGGGTGTAAAGCCAATTCCAATACAATCGTCGTTGTTCCTACTGATGCCTCTTCTTTATCGAAGGAACTTTCTGTGAGCATCAATCCCAATCCCGTGGTACAGGGGGTGGCTAATCTGGAATTTGCATCTGTTCCGGAGGGTACTGTTTCTTATCAGGTCTATTCGGTTACCGGTGAGGTGGTGTGGCGGTCTGTGGAAGAGCATATCCCTTCCGGTCATCACCTGATGACGATGGATCTTTCCCGGCTTTCACCGGGAATGTATTTCTGTGATATACGAGCCGGCGCCGGGCTCCGCACTATTTTGAAGCTGATAGTCTCCAATCACTGAAAACCAAGCATGTGTTTATATCATAACAGAAAGGAACCGGTATTTTCCGGTTCTTTCTTTTTCTAACAAAGTGGCAGGATGTTGGGCCCTATAGCAAACGGCTCAGTGTTTCAACAGATAAAAGCAGGCTTCGAGGATTCCAGCCAAAATAAGCAGTGACAAAATTGATAATAGCCAGGTAGTTCTTTTCATGGTTCGTGTGACAGAAAATTGTTTGTCGTTACCAAACCTTTTCTAATTTCTTGGAAATTTACTCCATTCCCAACATAAAAGCAAATCCCTTCAAAGGTGTTCTGCCTTGAATATTCTGTAAATTTGCATTCCAAGAGCTACTATGAAGACTTTCCCGATCACGATCCTGCTGCTGACCATTGTACTGGTTTTATTAATCGATATATATGTTTATCAGGCAGTTAAAATACTTACCGCCCGGCTCCGCTCCCCAAGAATCCGTAAGATAATACGGGTATCCTACTGGCTGTTAAGCCTTGGGGTTATCGTTTCTGTTTCCATCGGTTTTGGCGCCATGGACAAGTCCAGAGCTCCTTCTATTATCTTAATGCGTCTGTTGGGGTTTTTCTTTGCCATGCTCATCCCCAAACTTATTTTCTGTATCATCCTGCTTGCCGAAGATGCGTTCCGTCTGCTTAAAGGAATAGGACGTTATCTGTATCATAAGGTAAGTCCTCCTGCCGATCCGGAAGGAGTGATCTATTTTTCCGGTCGTCGCAAATTCGTCAGTCAGATGGCTATGGGTGTGGCCTCTCTTCCTTTTCTTGGTATTATTCACGGTCTTTTTATAGGCAAGTATAAATACACCGTGCACCGGGAGACGATTTCATTTCCCGACCTTCCCGAAGCATTCGACGGTTTTACCATTACTCAGATTTCAGATATTCATTCCGGCAGTTTCGATAGCCTGGAAGGGGTCATGAAAGGGGTGGATATGGTGAATGACAACAAATCGGATCTCTTTGTTTTTACCGGCGATCTGGTCAATAATTTCGAGTACGAAGTGATTCCCTGGCTGGATCAGTTTAAAACCTTCAAAGCTCCGTATGGACAATACTCCATACTCGGCAATCATGATTACGGTGATTACAGCCACTGGCCTTCGGAAGAAAAAAAGGAAGAGAATCATCAACGTGTTATAGCGCATCATACCACATTAGGGTATACCTTGATGCGTAATGAACATACCTATCTGGAGAAAAACGGACAACGCATTGCATTGATAGGCGTTGAAAACTGGGGCCTCGGTTTTAAACAAAAAGGCGATCTGAAGAAAGCGGTAGCTGGCGTGGATGAAAAAGATTTTAAAATCCTGTTGTCACACGATCCTTCGCATTGGGATGCAGAAGTAAAACAATGCGACAAGCATATCCATCTCACCCTTTCGGGTCATACACACGGTATGCAGTTCGGGATAGAGATTCCCGGATTTAAATGGAGTCCTATCCAGATGCGTTATCCCAAATGGGCCGGGTTGTATCAGGAAGGCGGAAAGTATCTGTATGTAAACCGGGGCTTTGGCTTTATAGGTTTTCCGGGCAGAGTAGGGATATGGCCGGAGGTGACGGTGATTACGTTGAAAAGGACGGCTTAATTCGGACAATCATTTCAACCCCCTTCAGAAATTTGCCTGTATCAACAAATTTGCCGGTTCTTCCCTCCTTTATTGCACGGGCAAGACCAGCATCTTCCATTTCCTCTTCGCTAAGAATTTTTGTTTTTATACCTAGTTCTTTAGCCAAATCCAAGAGCAATTGAAGAGATTTACCTGAACCACTGGTAAGTATGGCGCTTTTCATTTTATTTCTTTTTATAAAGGTACGAATATCTGATGGGACTGTGAAACGGACGGCTTAGTAAAATCCTCCCCCTGCCCCCTCCAAAGGGGGATAGCATACTGCATATCAAACACGAAGCCCGATAAGCAGGATATCATCCACCTGTTCGTGCATACCCCCACCTGTTTTGGGAAATGCTTTCCACTCTTCGATACAGTTGTCGAGAATGATTTTTTGTTCTTTCATAGGCCGGGCATGATTGGCCAGTAAGTATTCCTGAAACTGTTTGTACTTGAATTTTTTCCCTTTGGGTCCACCAAACTGATCGGCATAACCATCGGTAAACAGGTAAATACAATCGCCGTGTTGCAAATCAAACAGCTGGTTGGAGAAAGGCTTCTTTGTTTCATCGCTATCCGAACCAATTGGTTGTTTATCCCCTTTCAGTTCTATCAGTTCTTTGTTACGTATAATAAAGACCGGGTTATTGGCTCCGGCAAATTCCAGTTTCATGTTTTGAAGATCAATGGCACAAAGGGTCATGTCCATCCCGTCTCGTATAGAACTGTCATTCATCTGGCGACGTAATGTTTTGCGTAATTCCCGGTTCAGATAATTAAGTGCCTCGGAAGGATGATTCACATTTACATCCGTAATGGTCTGGTTAAGCAAGGTGGATCCTACCAGGCTCATAAACGCCCCCGGCACCCCATGTCCTGTACAGTCAACGGCTGCTATCAATAACATCTTGTGTTGAACAGGAGCATCGGGCAGTGTGGTGCTGACACTGGAAAACCAGTAGAAATCACCGCTTACAATATCCTTGGGTTTGTACAGGATAAAATGATCGGAGAGATACTGTTCTATTTCCGCATCGGAAGGCAATAATGCCGCCTGAATACGACGGGCGTAATTGATACTGTCGGTAATATCCTTGTTCTTTTCTTTGATAACAGCCTGTTGTTCACGTATCTCTTCTTCCAGTTTCAGGCGTTCGCGTATATCCCGTGCATAAATCACAATGGCCGGGCGGCCTGCAAAGGGAGCTACTTTGGCGCTGCATTCCACCGGCATCAGCATTCCGGAAGAAGTGACAAACGGGATATCGCTGTATATAAGTCCTTTCTGTTCCCATACATCGGCTACCATGCGGGAGCTTTTTTCCACCAGCTCTTTAGGCTGCAGATCAAAAAGACTTTTATTCTCCAGTTCCGTTTTTGAATATCCCAGCAGTTGACATGCGCTGGGATTACACTGATGTACTTTCCCGTCTACAATATCAATCACCATCATGGCATCATTGGCTTGTTCAATAATGCTTTCGTAATTTATCTTTTCCTTCTCTATCTTTTCAAGCAATGCAGCTTTCTGTTTCCATTTGCCATTGGCATATAGCCCCAGCAACACCGCGATGAGCAATGTGCTTATAAAAATGACGGAGAGTATATACAGCATAGGTTCAGGCTAACTGGTCAATAATGGGGAATATGGTACGCGGATCCAGAAACTCACCCACTTTATCGGGCCTGGAAACATAACGTACAATTCCATTTTTATCAATAAGAAAAGAAGCCGGCAGCGGAATTCCTTCCTCATATTTTTCCGCAAAATCATTGTCATATTTATCAAGCTGTACGCCATAAACCATAGCCGTTTTCTGACGTTCGTCGCTTAACACTTTAAATTCAAGACCCAGCTTTTCCACCATTTCTCTGTTTACTCCTACCGGATCGGGTCCTATTGCCATGGCAAAGATATTCTTGGTACGAAAGCGTGCTGCTTCTTTCTGATAGGTACGAAGCATCATATGACAGCCCGGACACCAGTCGCCCCGCACAAATACAAGCAGTAAATGCCGCTCTCCACGGAAAGAAGAAAGACTGGTAGAGGCTCCATCCTGATCAGGCAGACTGAATTCAGGAGCTTCTGCTCCTATCGCTATTTTATATCCTCCTTTGGTAAAGCTCAGCAGTTGTAATTTATCTTTCAAAATACCCATGGCCATTATTCCCTGAAAGAGGAGCAACGGAACAGGAACTGCCCAACCCACCCAGCCTGTATGACCCAGGAGATTGCCTCCAAGCCACGATCCTAAAGCCAGGAAAAAGAACAAGGGTTCGAGCCAGGTATGTTGTGTATAGCCGAAATAGCGGAAGAAAATCATACGGAGAACAGTTCCGGAAACGGATAATACAAGCGTAAGTGTTATAAATGGAAATGCGATGAGCGGTAAGTCGCATGCTAATCCGGTAACCAGCGCACTCAGGTAGACGGAGATAAACTGAAAACGGGACGTGTAGGTAGACACCTCTTTCATGGTCAGAAAATAAGCAGCCAAACCATACGGCACTGCCGCCAGGGGATATGCGGAGGGGAACATCGCAAAGCCTGCCGCCACGCAGATAAAGGCAACCGAAGTATAAATATGGATTCTCAAAAGAGGGGTACTTTGTTCCATATCTTATCTGCTATGAACCTGGATAGGGGTGATGGGCTGATAGGGGCCGAAATCATATTTCTTCTTTAGCTCGGCAATATGTCCTTCGGCTATTTTTTTATAAATCATACCGTTCGTTTTCACAATCTGCGTAGAGCCTGTCAGGCTCAATCCGGTAAAGATGGTAGCCGCATAGCAATAGTTGATCGTATCTTCCAGCCGTTTGTTGGGTCCGTCGTGTATAAACAGGATACCGGCATTCATCCGGTCATCTTCCGTTCTCAGCGAATCGGCCATATAAAGTTCTTTTGTTCTTTTCAAACGACTTTGATCCCTCAGCATCCACGTAGCCACTTTTTTATTTTTAGGGAAAAAGGTAGCTCTTACCAACGTTTGGCGTCTGTCAACCTGATCGGTATGAATCATGTATTCTAATTCCAGGGAAGCGGGTTGCTGAAGAACAGGTACAGGAGTCATTTTCAGGAACGAATTGCGACATCCTGTATCCAGAAGAAGCAGGAACAAAAACAATGCTCCGGGAACGCTTATGTAGCGCCCTCTGTATTGGTGTATACTGTACATAGTTTTGAGCGCTGGAAGCCCTAAGTTAATAATTATTTTAATTCTTTTGCTCCGGCCCTTGTATCAGGTCAAAGTCCGGATGAGTAATTTAGGCCCCATGAACTATTCAGCAATCATTTTCGATCTGGGAGGCGTATTATTCGACATCCAATATCAGAAAACAGCAGATGCCTTTCGCTCACTCGGGTTAAAAGATTTCGACACCCTTTATTCACAAGCCAAACAGGATGGCTTGTTTGATGATTTTGAAACAGGGCGCTCCTCTGCTGCCGATTTCAGAGAACGGCTTCGTTCCCGGCTTGGCACGAATGCTACGGATCAAGCCATCGATAACGCATGGAACGCCATGCTGCTGGGAATGACGTCCGATAAAATCGAACTGCTCAGCACACTCCAGGCTAAGTACCGGATTTTTTTACTTAGTAATACCAACGAGATTCATTTAACAGCCGTATTCCGGATGATGAACGAACGTTTCGGTTTCCAGGATTTGTCGGGTTTCATGGAAAAACAATATTTCTCCTGCCGTATCGGAATGCGCAAACCGGATGCCGAAATTTTTGAATTCGTTTTAAAAGAACAAGGCTTATCTCCGGCTCAAACACTTTTTATTGATGATTCCATACAACATATAGAAGGAGCAGCCAAGCTGGGAATTCAAACCCATCATTTGAAAAGCGGGGAGAAGATTCAGGAGGTGTTTAGCAGATAGTTGGGCCGTTAATAAATTATGCATGGCCGATCAGCACGGATGAGCCAACGCACAAGCAGCCGTCACATCCTCGCCAACTGGTGCCCCAATAATCTGCGAAAATCATGACCATCTGCGGTCTATTTATAGGGGCTAACATACTACACTTCCATAAAGTAACCCCTACGCCACCCCCTCTTTCGGCTCATCCATTTAATTGAATCACAATCAATTACAGGACATCTAAATGTATCCCGGGAGAGGCGATGCCTGCGACAGGCAAGCTGCTTCAGAAAATGTTTCGTTTGCAACCCCGAACTTTTCAACAATATCCTGCGTATAACGGGTACAAATCAATCCGGCACCTTATGAAGATTCATGCGCGTAACAGAGGTGCCGAATTCCTTTTTCCAAGACTCTTATATAATACAATGAAAAAGGCTTTAATATAACCTACAATGAAAACCTATACCCTGATTCTTATCTTTCTCGCAGGGTTTTTGAATAGCAATGCCCGGCCAACAGATAATCCCAGGAGTCCTCATTTTGCCACGGACGAGATCGTTCAGAACAAGCCTGGTGATAACCAACGTCACCCGCGTATTGCTGCTGCTTTCAACGGCTGGCTGTATGCCGCTTATACCATCAATGATACCACTACCAAACGGGGTGGTATCTATGTGAGCTTCTCGAAAGACAACGGGCAGACCTGGAAAAAATTTGTCACTTACGAATTCAACAACTCTTTTTACCGCTATACCGATGTTGCCGTAGGAGGTAGTGATACAAGCAACATCAGTGTTTTTGTGGCCGGCACCTTGCTCAACCTGTCTAACGGATCCAGCACGATCTATATCGATCAATTCAACGGAAGCAGCGGAGATCTGATTACCGGTCAGGTGTACGAACGCAGCCTGGGAGCATTATCCATAACAGACATGGCTGTCTTTTGTGACAATAGTTTTCCCTCTTCACTCAGTGCTCCTTTTAGTGTTTCCATACTCTATGCCGTTCATGGCGGGGTTCAGGATTCTTTATTCTTTGCAGCTTCTGTAAATGGAGGGCAAACATTTACCATCCGGAATACGATTGCACATACAACCGGCGCTTTCCGCAAAGTGGCACTGGGATATGGCAGGAGTCCTTCCGTTATAGCCGGTGCTTATTATGCTGCCTGGGAAATGTTGAATACGCCTGCCAGTACTCTTGGACACATTTATGTAAGCCATACCAAACTCACTATAGGCAACGGATGGAACACTCCTTTTTGTCTCGATTCGCTTTCTCCTGCCACACTGGGCCTATGCCGTAATCCTGCTGTTTCCTGTCAGCAAAGCGCGTTGAATAATGATGTAGGAGATTTATCCGTGGTAGTCGGGTTCGAACGGGCATCAGCAGGAAATATGACGAATATGGATATTGTGGGTTGTGGAAACAAAAAAGCGTTCTCCTCCAGCACATGGAACCCATTTACGGTAGCCACCACTGCAGAGAATGATTTGCAGCCGGCCCTAGCTTTTAACCCGGCCTCCAATCGTTTTCTGATTACATACTATGACTCTACCAACGGACAACTGCCTTACGCCGTGCAGGACGTAAATCTGAATACGCCCAATGCGTGGCTGTATCTCACATCGCAGTACAACGACCAGCGCACCAATCTGACAGCACCTCATCCTGTCATTGCTATCAATCCATCGGTACAGGAAGCATGTTTTTTATGGACCGGGGAAAACGCCGGCAATGGAAACGGTGTCGCATTGTTTGATGCGGAATATGCAGGACTTGCAACCGGAATCATTACACCGGCTTTAACTGAAAACTGGACCGGCAATCCTTATCCCAACCCGGCAAAAGGCAATATCAATATCCCGCTTGGGTTTGCAGCTCCGGTAAAAATGAATTCGGTGATTTATGATTTGCTGGGTAATCAGGTGGGAGGACAGGAAGAAATCTCTTTCTCTTCCGGAACGCAACTGCTTACGTTCGATATCAGCACCCTGGAGAATGGTGTTTATTTCTGTCGTATGGAAACCGGCGGGGTGGCACACACCATCCGGTTTATTGTGCAACACTGATCGGGATTATTTACCCTTATCCATGCACAACTCAATCAATACTCCGTTGCAATCTTTGGGATGAACAAAGCAAATCAGTTTGTTATCGGCACCTTGTTTCGGCTCTTTATTTAATAAGGTAAATCCTTCCTCCTCCAGACGTTTCATTTCGGCATGGATGTCTTTCACCTCAAAAGCAATATGATGCATGCCCTCGCCCTTCTTCTCTATAAAACGAGCTATAGGGCTGTCGGGACGGCTGGCTTCCAGTAGCTCAATCTTACTTTCGCCCAGCTGAAAAAAAGAAGTTTTCACACCTTCTCCTTCTACGGTTTCCATTTTATACGGCGCTATGCCGAACAGTTTTTCATAAACCTTATTGGCTGCCTCCAGATCCCTGACGGCAATACCGATGTGTTCAATTTTTTTCATGCTGAATCTTTATTAAAAAGAAAAGTCCCGATACAATATCGGGACTTTTTATGAAGGTCTTGTTCTTTTACTTTTTGATGAATTCTTCCATCGCATTATCGAAGTCGAGGAAGTAGCCGCCTTTGGGTAAGCTTTTGCAATCGATCACGGCTCCGTAACCTTTTTTAACCAGATTACCATACTGATCGAAGATCTCATACATGGTTTCGGCAGAGAACGTGATTTCGTTACTTACTTTCTTAGGACTCCATGTTGGCTTGGCAACAGTGGAAGTCACTTTTACTTCTTTAGAATAACGGGGGGTACCGGAATAGTCGAGCTGTTTAAGCCGGAATTTATTTTCGCCTGAGTGCAGGGATGTTTTAAAGGCATAGTCATTAGGACCATTTGTACCCAGACCATCCACTTCACCTACTTTCACCCATTTGTTCCAGCGGTATTGTTCGATGATAAAAGCCAGTTTTCCGCTTTCTCCTTTGGTGGTAAATTTGATGTCACCATCTGTTCCCACATCCATCTTCTGTACTTCGAAGGTGCTCTTGGGTTTCAGTACTTCAGGATTCAGCACTTTAGGTTTACCCTGACAATCGCCTTTGTATTTTATTTTAACCTCGACAGGGTCGCCAAGTTTCAACTGGAAATTTTTCAGATCAATTTCAAATGCACTGGAGGCAATTTCGTCGGTAGTCACATTTCCGTTAACGGAAACTTCAGTAACGCAAAAACCCACACCGGCATTACCGAATGGATTTTGTACATACAGGTTCTTCCCCTGATAGTTGCCGTCTAACACGAGCACTACCTGAGCATACAAAGGCGACAAGCCCAGCATGAGAACGAATCCTAAAATGAAATGTTTTTTCATTGTTTTTCAGACGGCCGATACATCCATCCCACTTTTCTGCTGGCAATATTAAAACCTTATTTCAGAAATTCAAAATAAATATACATTATTTTATATATTTATTCCATTATATGTCGCGAATCCCTTATTTCAGCAGGAAATATACCCATTATTTCGAAGCAGCACAGGACTACGCCGATTATTTATCATTTATATCTTCTTTTACTAGCAAAGGTTGTATCCATTTCAGCGCATTTTTGCCATACTGTAAAGCTATCCTGATCCGGCAGGGGGAGTCGAAACGGGAATCTTCCTCACCGAATTTATTTTGCAATTTCTGAAAGAAAACATAACCTTGCAGCCGATTTCTTAGTACTTTCGTAATAAATTAAGTGCTTTTTAATATGAATAGTCCATCTGGAATGATGAATAAACTACCCTTTTTTGTTATTTTTTCTGTTTCCCTGGTTTTGGCTTCCTGTTCCGGAAATAAACCGGCTGAAACCAAGCAACAGGATCAGGCTGTGCGTGAAGGCAAAGGCGGCAGAGTATATGGAGGATGTTTTCGTTTCGGCATGACCGAAGACTATCAGACTCTTTATCCATTCAGTATTACCGATGCAGCATCTGCTCATATCGCTTCCCAGGTTTATGAAGGCCTGGTTAAGTTCAACACCCTGGACCTCACCATTCTGCCATCTCTGGCCGAAAAATGGGATGTGGATGCCGATGGAACAACCTATACATTTCACCTGCGTAAAGGCGTAAAATTTCAGGATGACGTTTGTTTCCCCGGAGGAAAAGGACGTGAAATGAAAGCCGAAGACGTAAAATATTCCTTCACCCTTTTATGTACTCAGGATCCGGACAAAAACACCGCTTTTGACGGTATCATGAAAGACCGTCTGGTAGGTGCCGGCGATTACTACGACGCATCTAAAAACGGAACTCCTTCCAAAGAAGTGGAAGGTATTAAAGTGATTGATGAGTACACCATCAGCCTCCACCTGGTACGCCCCAACTCCTCCTTTTTATATGGCCTTGCCAACCCCGGAGCTTATATCGTAGCCAAAGAAGCTGTAGAGAAATACGGAGTAAAAATGAAAGTAGGCACAGGACCATTCCGTGTGGCTCAGGAGCCTAAACCCGGTGAAAAAATTATCCTCGTCAGCAATCCCAATTATTATGGTACCGACTCTTTAGGCAATCACCTCCCTTTTCTGGATAGCATTGAAGTTACCTTTTTCGACAGCAAGGCTATCGAGCTGAATGAGTTTCAAAGCGGACACCTGCACTTTATCTGGGGACTCCCATCCGAATCCATTAAAGACATGGTGGAAAGTCAGATTTCAGACTTCAACAAAAACCCTCCTAAATATATTCTGGATCGTTCTCCGGAAATGTCCACACAGTATTACACCTTCAACTCAACCAAGGAGCCTTTTAACAAGTTAAAAGTGCGTCAGGCCTTTTCCTATGCCATCAACAGAGAGAGCATTGTGGAAAATGTATTGAGAGGAGAAGCCTTCGGTCCCGGACTAAACGGTATGTGTCCTCCATCCTTCAAAGGGTATGATGTTTCCCAGATCCAGGGTTACCATTTTGACCCTGTAAAAGCTAAAAAGCTGTTGGCAGAAGCCGGATATCCCGGAGGAAAAGGATTTCCTGTTGTAAAGCTGAAGCTGAACAGCGGAGGACAACGGAACGAGAATGTTGTGATTGAAGTTCAGAAACAATTGCGTGATGTATTGGGTGTAAACATCGACTTTGACATTGTTTCTTACAAACAGCGTCTGGATGATGAATCACTGGGCAACGGAGATATCTTCCGCTCGGCCTGGATTGCCGATTACCCAAGTCCGGAAAACTTCCTCTGGTTGTTTCATGGCAAAAATGTTCCGGCCGATCCGAAAGCATATTCCTTCCCCAATGCTTCCCGTTACAAAAACCCTGCTTTTGACAAGCTGTTTGAAGCCGGAATGGCTGCTAAAACACAGGAAGAAGCGTACAAGGATTTTATTGCCGCTGAAAAGATCATGATCGCAGATGCTCCCGTACTTGTATTGTGGTACGATGAAAACTGGAGACTGATAAAATCCGATGTCCACAATTTCTATGGTAATGCCATGCGTTATTACGATTTTGCTCAGGTATATCTGAAAGCTCCGGAAGCTAAAAAAGCTGCTGCTGCCGAGGAAACAAAAAAATAACATTCCTGATTTGATATTTCAAACCCGTGAGCCAACGCTCCCGGGTTTTTTTTATAGTTTAGTGTGAAATCACCCAACCTTTCGCATCTTATCCGTCTACCGTATAAAACCATTCCTATGAAAACCATGTTGCGCTCAGCACTCTTGTTACCCTTTCTTTCCCTGCAACTGATAGCAGGCAATGAACAACCCGAACAATCGTTTAAGGTGCCCGTACAGTCGGTCATTGTATATCTGGAAGGCGCCCAGATTACACAAAATAAACAGATAAGTCTGAAACCCGGTCGTAACCTCATCACCTTTACCGGTATTTCGGCCAAGCTTTTATCCAAAAGCGTACAGGCTACCGTAACCGGTGATGTTGCCATCTATGCCGTATCCGACAAGATCAACTACCTGAGCAATCAGGATGAATCGCCCCGCGTGAAACAACTGCGCGACTCCCTGCAACTGCTCAATAATGAATCGGCTCAGACTGCCTATGAACGTGAAGCATACGACACGGAGAAAAAACTGCTGATACAAAATGAGATGATGGGTGGAAAAGATAAAGGAGTAACCACCGCCGAGCTGAAACTGGCAGCCGATTTTTACCGTACGCGTGTCAAAGAAATCAATACCGAACTTTTTAAGCTGGACCGGAAAAACGAACAGCTCAACAAAACCACCCAGCATCTTAATCAGCAGCTGGCCGAGCTCAATGCCACCCGTACCAGCCCAAGCGCAGAAATCAGCATCCTCCTTTCCTGCAGCGCCCCTACTACCACCATGCTGGAAATAAAATACATGGTTAATAACGCAGGATGGGCTCCCAGCTACGACCTGATAGCCGAAGACATCAACAAACCCATCGAGCTTAACTACAGGGCCAAGGTGTTTAACAATACCGATGTAGACTGGAATGATGTGAAGCTGAAAATATCATCGGCCGATCCTACCCAGAGCGCTTCCAAACCACAACTCAACCCCTGGTATGTAAACTTTAACAGCGGCAATACCTATCAGCAACAGGAACAAAGTAATTTTTACTCTAATAATAATGCTCCCGCCGCACCTCCCGCCCCTGTTTATTCCAATACGTTGAAAAATGATATGGAAGGATCGGATCAGTACAGGGAGTATGACAAAAAAGGAAAGAAGAACAACGAAGTGATGTATGAACAGATCCAGGTTTCCGAGCTGAGTGCGGAGTTTGATATAAAAAATCCATACAGCATTCCTTCCGATTCCAAACCCTATATCATAGAGGTAACCTCTTACAACCTGCCGGCTACTTATAAATATTACAGCGTGCCCAAGATAGACCGCGATGCATTTATGCTGGCCCGCATCACTGGCTGGGAAGATCTGGATCTGGTAGAAGGTCCCGCCAATGTCTATTTCGGTGGCACCTATGTGGGACAATCGTATATCTATACCCGCAGCGTAGATGATACCCTGGATCTCTCCCTGGGCAGAGACAATAAAATTCTGGTGACCCGTACCAAACAAAAAGATTTCAGTAATGACAAAATGATAGGCAACAACCGCAAGGTGACCTATGCCTATGAGATGGTGGTAAAAAACAACCGCAAGGCGCCGGTCACCATCAACCTCGAAGACCAGCTTCCTGTTTCCCAGAACAATGATATCACCGTAGATGCCATCGAGCTTTCCAAAGCACAGCAGGATGTATTAAGTGGTAAATTATCCTGGACCTATACCATACAACCCGGAGAACAGCAAAAGGTATTGCTCACCTATTCGGTCAAATATCCGCGGAATAAAGCCATATCGCTTCAGAAAACAAAGATGAGGGCCAGGGCGAAGTTTTAACGCTGCCCGTCTTCCTTCGGAGTCCTTGAGTGGATATAAAAAAACCGTCATGGAATGTGGCGGTTTTAAAAGCTAACTCATAAAATGGGGATGCCTTAGTATTCCTTTATCAATGTTTCCAATGGAATGTGTAACTCTTTATACAACTTGCGTACCATACTAAGATTCAGTTTGCGTTGTTTATTGAATATGTCAGAAACCCGGCTTTTGTAGCCTAATATCTTAGCCAGGTCGTTTCTCGTTAGCCCTCCTTGTTCCATTCGGTATTGAATTGCTTCCAGCGGTGTAGGCTTATTCATAACAAAGTGGCGGTCTTCATAATCTTTAATCAGAAGTGCAAGTAAGTCCGCTTCGTCACCTTCCCTGGTCCTGGCCTTTGCATGAAACAGTTTGGAAAAACGAGCCATGTATAGCTCAAACTGTTTCTTGTTTTTGATTGTTGTGTAGCTCATTGGTCAGGTTCATTATTTTATGACCACTAGTTTTTTCCCGGCACTGCTAGTTCCGGATGTTTGAAGCTGATAATAATACGTTCCGGCTGCAAGATCCTCAATTGAAATTAACTTAAAATTAGAGTTCTCATCGACGCTAACCCGCCTTGCTTCCTTACCCATTATATCATAGAAAACAATGCATCCAGAAGTTATTCCTCTTGGTAATTGGAACCCAATAGTAATATAGTTTTCAGCAGGATTAGGATAAACCGTAAGAGGGATATCTTTGGTCCACTCTTCTATTCCAGTAACACATCTAAATGAAGTGTTTGAATATTCATAGGAATCAATGAAATTTGGTAGTCCCTGACTCGCAATTCCCCCATTCAAATAAATGGCAGAGTCAATAAAATTGCAATTCATACCGCTTCCGTCTGGATTGCTAATCTCGGAAATATAGGCATTCGGATTCCCTGATCGAGTAAGATAAATCTTCCCGTCAACAGCCAATTGCATGGCCCAATGGACACCAGCATTAACCTTTGTTCCAGAAGCAATAACAGAGTCTTTATTACCATTACCAGCAGCTAAATTGAACTGATAAACGCCATTCCCATTGAGCCAGCAGGAAACGTAAAGTTTTGAATTATCTGGCGAAAAGGAAGCTCCGTAGTAACTGTAATTAGGATTTACTTGGACAGAAACTGGGTTACTAACAACTCCAGTACTATTGTCAAAATCAAAATACTCTGCAATATTTGGAGTTGATTGCCCGTTCACAATAGCCAATCTCTTCCCATTGGGAGATGCTTTAAGTTCTCCGATTGCTCCTCCCACTCCAACCATACCAACAGGGTGGACTGAACCTGTGTTGGAAATAACCCCGTTAGAAATTCCTGACGCTGATAGCTGAAATGCGTAAAATGCATCCGAGTAATATTTATGCACTATTATCCAATAATCTGTACCATTACTATGCCTGACGGCTGTAATTTTTTCACAAACTGTATCGAGCATCTTGATATTCTTTTGATTGAAAATCACATCTCCTGATCCACCGTTCAAGCAAATATCCACTATGGAATACCGAAATCCATACTTTAAATTATCATTGTAAAAATCATCTACCGTAAAAACATAAAAATATCGGCTAGACCCAGGCTGAGCAATAATCAATGCGGCTTGCGTAGTAGAAATATTCCCAAGCAAACTATCCCCATTAGGCATAACAATATGATTTTTATCCCAGACTTGTTGTCCATTAGTGTAAAACGAAACAGAGCCTGAGCTATCTGAAATTACAGCAGTACCTTCCGAACCTAAACTACCTGCATTGTATGTAGAACCGTTTGTCAATGGAATGGGAGAACCACTATTAAAGTCCAAACCAGCATGATTTCCGAAATACCAAACATTTCCTTGTTTTTGGGCTTTTCCAAACAAAGAAAAGAGGCAGATTAATGTAGTAATTGCGTAACGCATAGCATACTAAAGATACTAGAATCCCAAGGATCAATTTTAAAAGAGAGACTACTTAATAACCACCAGCTTTTTCCCGGCACTGCTATTTCCGGATGTTTGAAGCTGATAATAATACGTTCCGGCAGCAAGATCGGAAGTGGAAATTAACAAAGAAGTAAAAGTTCGATCAACACGGAATCGTTTCAGCTCATTGCCCTGCAAATCATAAAAAATGACATTCCCCTCATTAATACCGTCTGGTAATTTATAATCAACAGTTGTTGAATTATTGGTAGGGTTTGGGTATGGGTTAGAGATCCGACTACGTGCCCCTAAGGAATTTTGATTCGAATTTTGAATTCCTGTAGTTAATGTGCCTCCCAGACCAAAAACCTTTGCATGTCCGTTGCTATAACTTAAAATCATCTTTGTACCGGCGGAAGTATTATAGATTGGAAGTTGTTGAAAAGGAATATTTAAATGCTCTGCAGGGCTTGCTGTGTCTGAAAAAAGCAAAACGCCATTTTCATTATATATCCCTGTAAAACATGAGCCTAAAGAACCCCCATCCTTTACATACATAAATTCAATCTTTGAGTCAGTATTAAATAAATGTTCAGACAAATACATTACGTCACCAAGAGTATTACTGCTTGTGTTCATCGGTAAACCAACAAGTGAAATGGTCTTTGTCAGAGCATGATTCATATCATAAATACTAATGTATTTACCCCATTTATTAATATTTACATAGTGATCACCGGACACTTCAAAATTCACTATCGTTAATTGGCCAGCTCCATTCAAGCCCCCAAGTGCTACATTAAATGCCCCAGAGCTATCGTGATCATTTTCAAAAACAATTTGGGCTTTCCCGGCAATAAAAAATACCATTAACCCAAGCACGAATATATTTTTCATGACAAATAAATTTACATATTCATTAATCAAATTAAAGGCTGCCTGATTTTATCAAGCAGCCCTTCCAATTATTTCTGTTTTATCATCCTCTTTGTATCAACAATTTTTCCATCCACAACTAAGGTGTAACTATATATGCCATTGCTAAGGTCATTAGCATATACAGTTAATTGGCCTTGCCCAGTCATTTTAATATCAACACTTTTTATCATTACACCATTTGTATTATAAAACAGTATTTGGGCTGAGCTATTTATAACCGGAACATTATATGTAATTAATGTTTGCTCTGCAAATGGGTTAGGTGCATTTTGATTCAACACAACAGTGTTGACATCGTTTAATTCAATACTTATTACACCTGTTGAATTGCCAGTTCCAATTGTATTTTCATTGTTATTATTTTGTAAATGGCGACCTGATGATTGGCAACAACTATTAACAATATTGTTTATTTGATTTTGAAGAGTTTGATTTATGGAATCCTGCCTAGCGGACACAGCTTTCAGACTATCGCTCTGTTTTTTGAACACTTTATTGAGCGAATCTTGTTTAGTCGTAACTGTCTTCAAGCTATCTGTGATTGCGCTGAGTTCTTGTACTGCCTTTACTAAAGGTACAACAATTTCCTGATAAGCCAAACCATAAGGATCAGTATTGTTAGCTGGGGCATGAACAATGGAGGATTTAAAATTGCAAGAATTAGCAGCCGTTTCAACTTCTTGCGCAATAAAACCTGAATGGATTATTGCCATTGATGGAGTAAAATCCATTCCGGCCTGATGTTTGGTTTTCACACTATCGGGCATGTTTTGAATTATAAAATCATCAAACGATTTTGTATCCATTTGGTAAGTAACGGGGCGGAGTTTTTTAATAAATTCCAGCCCCTTAACTTCCTCTTTCACATTGGTCTTAAAGCGTCCATCTGAAAGATAAACGGCCGTTCCGGTTATATTAAAAGAGGTGATTGCATTATTCCCAGCCCACATGATATTAGATCCCGTAGCAATCGCCCCACTTCCAATTGCTGTTGCGTTGCTCAAATTAACGGCATTTACATCCGCCCCAGAACCAACACAAGTAATATTAGAACCCGTAGTATTCGTAATTCCGGCATTAGTTCCAAGGGCAGTATTGTGATCCCCTGTTGTAAAATACATGGCTTGCCTTCCGAAAGCGCAATTATATCCGCTGCCACTTAAATTCTTATACAAAGAATATGCTCCAAAAGCGCAATTGCCCGGGCTGGATGTATTTGTAACCAAAGCATCGACACCAAACGCAGAGTTCTCACTTCCTGTATTTACGACTAAAGCATAAAAACCAAATGCACTGCTTGCGTTGCCAGTTGTGTTTCCACTTAACGCCCCATTTCCAAAAGCACTGTTATAATATCCTGTTGAGTTTGTATACAATGAATTATAGCCAAACGCTGCATTGTATTCGCCTGTGGTATTCGTGAAAAGGGCCATATGTCCGAATGCGTCATTCGGTGTCCCCGATGTATTATTGTACAGTGCCTCATAACCTAATGCATTATTATTTGATCCCGTATTGGTAAAAAGAGACTGGTAACCAATCGCAACATTATTAGCCCCTGTAGAGTTTGACATTAAAGAAGTATAACCCAGCGAAGTATTGTTGACTCCCGTTGAATTGAGATACATTGCACTGTCTCCAACAGCTGTATTGAATGACCCGGTACAAGTTTGCGAATTAAATCCCATTACATTTGAACCGAAGCCTGAATTACTAGACCCTGTTGTTAAGTTATTTCCAGCCAGTCGTCCGGTAAATGTGTTATACCATCCACTCGAAATATTTACAGCCGCTTCCGACCCGATACCGGTATTGTTGGATCCATTATTGTCAAAAAGGGCGTCATCGCCAAAGGCGGCATTATAAGTACCTGTGGTATTCGAGACCATTGCATCCGCCCCAAAGGCTGAATTTTCAGCAGCGGTATTAAAATATAACGCAGATTCCCCAAATGCACTCAATTGAAAACAGGAAACAGATTTAAATGCGGCATTATACCCGAAAGCTGAAACGATGTTTGACGAAAGATCATCCCAATTGGCGGCTGCATTAAATCCTACAGCTGTACTGCCGGAACTGATAGAAGATTTTGTAAGTGCTTGAGATCCTATCGCAACATTATATTTTCCGGATGTGTTTTTTTCCAGGGCATTTGCGCCGATTGCAGTATTATCAGTCCCACTCGTAAAGCTCTGCCCGGCTGCATAGCCAAAGGCTGCATTTTTAGTACCCGTTCCGGAAGTATTTCCAGCCGTATATCCGCAAAAAATATTTGACGTGATATTATTATGGTATAGTATATTAGCTCCATTAATCTGATACCTGTTTGAACCACCAACTAAATTTAAATCACCCGCAGCTGTAACGGCAAGGCATAAAGTAGGCCCCGTTCCATTATAAAAGTTAATTGGTTGAGAGCCAAAAAGGTTTTTAATATCCAATGACCCCGAATTGGCACCTGTGCCATCCCATCCTAAGTACGCAGTAGTCGCTGGACGAACATTACTTGTTGTGGTAGTTTGCCCAAATGCCATTTGAGCCGACAAGCATAGCGTTTGCAATAAAATGAGTAGTTGTTTTTTCATATGATTTTGTTCAGGGGTTACATAGGGGCATTATGGAGAAGTTAAATTAATGTGTCCTAAAAAATATTGATTTTGAATAAAGTAAACTGAAGGAAGGAGGGCATTTCATACGGAACTAGTACAATTCTTACTGATGTAAGATTTATACTCTTTTTGTAGAAAAGTGATCCTTTCTAAATTAGTCTATTGGCTTGCCCCGTCGGCGCGGATATGCAGCCTAGCCAATGTGTAAGCATATCCGTGCCATCCTAAATGCACGGATGAGCTACCGCTCCAACAACCCGTCACATCCGCGTTGACCGGGTAAAAAAGGGTTATAAATAAAAAAGCTCAGAACAGTTAAGGTTCTGAGCTTTTAATAAATTAGGCCGATTAACTAATTACGCAGCTTTACGGTGTTTCTCCTTCTTAGCTTTTCGATTGCGTTTATATTCTTCAATAAAATCGCTGAGTTCTTTAGCCTCTTTTCTTGTCATTCCTCCTGGCTGAACAACAAGATCAATTTCTTTTTGTGCTGCTTTTAGTTTCATGTCCTTATTTTTTGAAGTATTGATTGATCAGTTTCTCTGCTGCGGTGTCACTAATAAACATTCTTTGTCCAATTGTAACTTCCGCATCAAGCTTTTTCTGATAGTAAGGGATTAGCGCAGTTTTTGCAACAAAAGCAACAAACCCACCGAAGCCTAAAGCCATTGAGTATTTACAAGCAAAAGCGAACATATTACCGCCAACTCCAATATATATTTTTTCCTTCCCTCGGTTGAACTTGGCATTTTCAACAAGATTTACAACTACGTAATTATTTTCAATAACAAGTGATATTAAGCCTTGAATAACGTTGATATTATCCTTCACCGTCATTTTATAAACTTCACATTTTTCATTGGTCAATTCAAGATTCCAATTAAACTGCCAATCCTTCTTCTTTATCTCGTTTTTTGAAACCTTATGAAATTCCGTATCGAACACATCTCCTGAAAGTGCATTTACAATCGAATTTGTAAGCCTGTCAATCTCAACATCTACTTCTTGCTTTCGGGCCATATAAGCGGATTCTATTCAAAATTCGTTAAATACAAATTTAATGATTTTAGCCGTCACTATATAATAATTGTTTAGCTCTTTTCACTGCTATCTTATTGGAAACCACCTATTCATAAGCTCCCTTTCCTGATCACCTATCGGCGCGGATATGCAGCCCAGCCAATGGGTAAGCGTATCCGTGCCATCATACAAACGACCCATCACATTCGCTCCAACTGCGCAAATGATTCCGTTTGTTGAATAGACTCCATTTCAACAGTACCGTTCCTCATCACGATTACTGTCAAACTCGCTACAAGAGTCGTTATCCTCATCACAACGATCGTTGAACACATCACAACACGTGATGCAATCATTGCAACGATCGTTGAACACATCACAACATTTGATGCAATCATTGCGACGATCGTTGAACATATCACAACACTTGATGCAATCATTGCGACGATCGTTGAACACATCACAACACTTGATGCAATCATTACGACGATCGTTGAACACATCACAACACTTGATGCAATCATTGCGACGATCGTTGAACACATCACAACACTTGATGCAATCATTGCGACGATCGTTGCAATCATCACAACACTTGACGCAATCATTACGACGATCGTTGAACACATCACAACACTTGATGCAATCATCGCGACGATCGTTGAACACATCATAACACTTGATGCAATCATCGCGACGATCGTTGTAATGATCCTATCGACTGTTGGATGGAAGAAGAGCATAAAAACAAAGCCGGTCTTGCTGCAGCAAGACCGGCTTACGATACAGAGAGAACGAATATCTGCCCTTATAATGTCCCTACCTATACAACGGGCAGGAGAAGGCAGACATGCTTACGGCATCATGATGTTTATCACCGAGCTCCAGGGACTTTGTATCCCTTTTACGGTAGTGGCCACGCGGAAATAGTAACGTGTGCCGGAACTGAGTCCGCCGTGGGTGTTCTTTACATCGTTATTCACGATGATGTCTACCCAGCTTGTGGCCGTGTTCGGATCGGTGGTCATGGCGTATGTATACACCGCTTTTTTCACTGCCTTGGTATTCAGCTCCACCTCACCGGGGGTGGCGGTGGTTTTAACAGTGAACGTTTTGGGTGCATGCACCGATTTCTTTTTCACCGGCATACCTGAGCTCTCAATAACCCCGACAGCCTGCTCCGGATTGGCATTGGCAATGCCTTCCACATAAGTGGACAGAGATTTAAGCAGGATATTGAGCGCTTTCTGTTCGCTATGCATATCGGCCACAGAACCTTTTACCCTGGTCTGACTCAGCATATAGGCTGCTTCCAGTTTATTAATCTGAGCCGTTACAGCGGCGAGGGTTGGTGTGGGCGCGGTAAAATTCGCATTGCCCGTCATATTTTGTACATATAACTTGCTATTGGCAATGAGCTGCGGTATGGTTAGCTTGCTTAATCCTAATGCTACCAATACTTTGGACATTTTTGGTTTAGTACTCATGGTGTTTTGTATTGTGTTGCGGAAACAGAACAAGGTCTGCTGGTTGATCCTGCAACGGGTTTTAATAAACCGGGATTTTCCCGGTTTTGTTTTCCCCAAGACATTGTTTGTTTCTGTGCGTCGCAGAAACACGCCGTCTGACGCAGAGGAAAAATCGTTGATATATTTGTTACTGTTTTCATTTTTTAATTTCATTTTTTTGCTTCCTGCACTCACTCTCCGCTCTCACTCTGATTATCCTGCCTCCTGCCGCTGCCAACTGCCGCTTATTTTCCCGCACTCACTCTCCGCTCTCACTCTGATTATCCTCCCCCTTGCCCCCTCCAGAGGGGGATAAATTATCCGCAACTCTTCTGCCTCCTGCCGCTTGTTTTTTGCCTCCTGCGCCTGCATCCTGCCTCTATGGGTATAACAATCGAGAAGGCATTTTCGTGACACCTTTTTTGAAAATACTTGCTAACGCGATGATATTGAGCGAGAAAATTTTCATCATCTTTCAATTTATTTTGAAAGTTGAATACGTGTAAACACGCATGGATAAGGGCTTTTACGTAGGTGAATAACCAGAGGCGGCAGACTAATTTTCTATTATAAAACAATACGGGTGCCCCTCCTCCCGAACATATTTCATAGCTTTGTTCCATGCAAGATGTCATCTACCTGGATCATAATGCCACCACACCTGTTGATCAGGAAGTGCTGGATCAGATGCTTCCTTATTTCAGAAAACGTTTTGGCAATGCGGCAAGCCGTACTCATTCCTATGGATGGATGGCATCCGATGCGGTGGAGACAGCCCGTAAACAGGTAGCTGATTTTATCGGTGCGGAAGCACAGGAAATTATTTTCTGTTCCGGCTCCACAGAGGCCATTAACCTGGCTATCCAGGGTGTTTATGAAAATTATCAAGCTAAGGGAAAACATATTATCACCGTAAGTACCGAACACAAAGCGGTTCTGGATACCTGTTATGCCCTGGAGAAAAAAGGAGCGGAGATCACCGTCTTGCCCGTTGATCAGCAAGGACATCTTGATCTTTCATTGCTTGAAAAGGCGATACGTCCGGATACCATCCTGGTCTGTATTATGCAAGCCAATAATGAAACCGGTGTATTACATCCTATCGACAAGATAGCGGCCATCGTTGCCCGCAAAGACAGTCTGCTCTTTTGCGATGCCACACAGGCTGCAGGCAAGGTAACGGTGAGTGTGAATGAATATCCTATTGGATTACTGAGTCTGAGTGCCCATAAATTTTACGGACCCAAAGGAATCGGTGCCCTGTATGTAAGCCGGAAAAATCCACGGGTGACTTTGATGCCACAGATATACGGAGGTGGTCATGAAAGGGGCCTGCGTTCGGGAACGTTGAATGTTCCGGGCATCGTGGGAATGGGGAAAGCCTGCGAACTTGCGGCGTCCAGGCTTTGGGAAGATGCCATGCACATCTCCAAACTAAGAACAACCCTGGAACAATATCTGATGGATCTGGGTCATGTATATGTGAATGGTGCCATGCGCGACCGCCTGCCCAACACCACCAATCTTGTTTTTTCAGGCATCCGTGCTTCCGAGCTTATTGCCCGCATACCGGATATTGCTATTGCTACCGGATCGGCCTGCACATCGGCCATTGCCGAACCTTCGCATGTGCTAAAAGCCATGAATATATCAAACGAGTTTGCCCTCGCCTCGGTACGCTTTAGTATGGGAAGAGAAAATAGGATGGAGGAAATAGAACGCGCCATCCAAAAAATAAGCGCGGAAGTTAAAGCCCTCCGGAACAAATCCTGACAATAAAGACGCTGCTATTTGATAGCATCCTTTTTCTTTGTCACAGCTTCCACCACTTTTTTCTGAGCTTCTATCTCTCCTTTTTTCTTGCCTTGATCAGCAGAGTTTTTGGTGATATCATCTTCGTCCTTCTTGATCTTGGCTTTATAATTTTCAATTTCTTTTTTAAGTCCGTCCTGGTCCTTCTCTAAGGAGGTCTGCTGATTTTCCAGCTTGGTCAGGGCTTTCTGAGCATCTTTTAACTGATCTGCGATGGCATCGTTGGATGTTTTATTGGCGTAATCAAGCAGCAGCTTTTTAAAGTATGTGTTTTGTGTGGCATGATCGCTTGGGTTCATAAACGCTCCACCCAGATTCACGGATACAATCAGTTTATGTTCGGTTTCGGTTACCTTCTCCACCCGGTAATATACATCGCAGGTATTATTGCTCAGGTCTTTAATCACCACGTTATCTGCAAGAAAATCGGCGTCTTTGGTCGTCATCTTTCCTCCATACCCTTTCATAATCGATTTCCAGCCTTTGGCTATATCATCTTCATCGGCTTCATAGATGATTACCACAAGTGCCGGATTTTTACCTCCGCCGATGGTCATCTTTTCTTCTTCTACCTTAATCTTTTTCTGCGCAAGCGCCGGCATTAGCAAACAGATAATACAGGCAAGTGTTAGCAATGATTTCATGACGGATGATTTATGTGGTTGAGGCAACAAGATAAAAAGTTTAGAGGCAATTTCCTAATCAATATCGGAAACACCTCCGCTGATAATAAATTTCATGGCATCACCGGCAGGGATATCCAATGCTTCCACACTGGATGCTGGAACGATCAGGGTGAGCCCCGATATGGAATAGGAACTGGGCATATATACCGCCACCATATTTTCGGCTATACCCAAATCCTTCAGATCGCTTTGTGTGATAAATCCCATCTGCCGTATATTATTTTCCTTATTGATCATCACCAGTACCGGTTTATTGAATTTACGTTTGCTGCCTACAAAAGCCGACAGAAAATCCTTAATGGAAGAGTATATGATCTTGACAAACGGAGCCCGTTCAAGCGCATGTTCAAACACATTGAAAATAATTTTGAACAAGACACTGGATCCGAAATAACCCACCACCGTAATGATAATAATGGCAAGCGTTACAACCAGGATGGGGTCTATGATGGGATTAAAAAGAAAATCGATGCGTTGTAAAAAATGCCCGATGTTGGACACGATCTGATAAAAAATATAGACGGTGACTCCCAAAGGAGCCAACACCAATAAACCCTGCAGAAAAAAACCAACGTATTTTTTCATTCCTTTTTTTGCAAAGTTACGAAACGCTGGTTAAACCAGCGGCAGGAGGCAGGCGCAGGAGGCAGGAAAATCAGAGTGAGAGCGGAAAAATGTGCGGCAGGAAAGGTGGGGGGAGGCAGGAGGCAGCAGCAGGAGGCAGAAGATGCACGGACTCGCTATCCCACAAACTCGCTCAAAAGTCCACTGGACTTTTGCCGTCCCTTTGGAGGGGGCAAGGGGGAGGAAAATCAGAGTGAGAGCGAAATAAGCGGCAGGGGCAGACAGAAGTGTATACAGATAATTTATCCCCCTTTGGAGGGGGCAAGGGGGAGGATAATCAGAGTGAGAGCGAGAGCGAAATAAGCCGCAGCTATTACTTCGGGGATTTCTTTTTTACTGTTTTCGCTTCTTCCTTTTTAAGCTTTTCCTGTAAACGCTTGGAAAGCCCCAGACAAACCTGTTCGTAGGAATGATCTATCCAGGAATAAATAAGCTTATCCGACACAGAGCCATCTACCTCCACCGTATTCCAGTGTTTTTTGTTCATATGATAGCCGGGCTGTACACAGCCATACTCCTCCCTTAGGCTCATAGCCAGCTCGGGATCACATTTCACATTAAAACTAAGGGGCTTACTACCCAGGCCGGTAAGCAGGAATGCTTTTCCCAGTACTTTAAAAACAAGGGTTTCGGAATCAAATGGAAATGTTTCTTCCACCTGTGCTTTGGAAATACAATACGCTCTTAATTCCTCAATATTCATAATTGAAAGGAATGACACTCGACTCTTTGGCTTTGGACAGGATCACCATGGTCTGCATCTGACTAATCTCTTCGATGGTAGCAATTTTACGGGCCACCAGCTCTTCAAAAGCATGAATATCACGAACCATCACATGCAGAATATAATCGGCATTGCCGGTAACTTTAAAACAATCCGTTATCTCTTCTATTTCGGCTATCTGCTTTTTGAATTTATCCACCACCCCTTCGGTATGACGGGGCAAGGTAATCAGCATTAATGCCTTGATACCGATACCCAGCTTGGTCTCATCTACCCGGGCATGATAGCTTTTAATAAAACCGTTTTTTTCCAGTTTTTTCACCCTTTCCAGTGTAGGCGCCGGAGAGAGTCCGATGGTTTGAGAAAGTTCCAGATTGGTGATCCTTCCGTTTTGTTGAAGAATCTTTAAAATGCGGAGATCTGTTTTATCTAGATTCATAATAGAAGTCAATTCAGCAACAGTTAGGACTTTATCTGCCAGGAAGCAGATTGCAAATTCAATGCTAATTTACGAAGGAAAGGCCCAATCCTGCAAATTGAGCAGAATTAACCTACAGGGAAAGAGCGTAAAGGGCGGCATTTTCAGAAAAGCAGCCGGTAAAGTACTGGCTTGCTGGGACTCGCATCATTCTCAAAGCTGGCAATCTGCAGATTGAGCAGGAAACTGCCGTCTATAACATGATTGGGTACATAAATGAGTTCGGTAATACTCCGCTGCAGCTGAGTATTGCCCGGATACTGCCAGAAAGCATGATGGGCCAGCAGTTTTCCCCCGTCTTCTTCTTTGTCCACACTGGGCATATCCACCAGCAGATGATCAATACCCGATTCGTGTATAAACAAAGCAGCCTCTTCAGTCAGATAAACCGGGTTGGTATGCGAATAGTGGGCATTTATTTTTTCGGGCGGATTGGAAATCGTCCTGATCACCAGTGCTTCCGGCCTTTTATCTTTCAGCAGCTCTTCCAGTTGAGCGCGGGTGATAACCAGATCCCCATCGGGCTGCTGCTCCGGTAAAATGGTAATCAGCTCTGCCAGAAAGAAAAACTTTTTCAGACATTGATTGATGCTATAATCTTCTTCGGAGATATGCCCTACACATTCGGTATGGGTCCCGTTTCCATGCGGGTTGAAAAATATATTCCGGAAATTAACCGAACCTCCCTGCTTCACATCACCAATCCAATCCCCCATCTTCACCGGTTCTATCTTTACCGGTCCTACATACCAGGCATTCACATTTTCATCACCGGCTCTCAAGGGTATGGATATGTCAAATGGCTGATCCAGATCGGTCTTGTAAGTCTTGCCTTTATGATTTATGTTCAGAAACATGGGTATTGGTATTAGGCGTTGGATAAACCGGTCATGAACAAATCGCTTGCAATACGATCTGCTATCAACATCCCTTCTTCTGTCAGCACAAGCGCATGACCCATACGAATAAGCTTTCCCGAATGTAAATAAAATTCAGATTCTGTTGTACAATGTGTTTCTGCATCAACACCAAAGGTTTCCCTGATATACATCAGATCCGTTCCCCACATAGTCCTTAGACTCGTCATCACATACTCGTTGTAACGTTGTTCCGGGGTGAGTGTTTCCTGTTCAAAAGTCATTTCCGACTTTAGCAGATTACGGATATACAAGGGAGTGTTTGCCACGTTCCATTGACGGGATATCCCGTTAAAAGAATGAGCCGATGGTCCCAGCCCCAGGTAATGAACTCCTTTCCAATAGTTGGAATTGTGTTTTGAAAAGTATTCCGGTTTACCGAAGTTCGATATTTCGTAATGTTTGAAACCATTCCATTGCATCTCTTCCCTCAGAATCCGGAAATGTCCGGAGCTCACATCTTCACCCGGAACAGCTGTCTTACCGCTTTTGATAAATCCAGCCAGTGCCGTACGCGGTTCCACGGTTAAACAGTAAGCCGAAATATGCTGTACATCCAGTTCAAACGCCCTGTGTAAGTTTCCTCTCCAGGCTTCTCCATCCAGTTCCGGTAATCCATAAATCAGATCGATGCTGATATTACCGATGCCCTGATCCTGTGCAAATTTGATGCTGTCCGAAGCCTGCTGCACCGTGTGCGCCCTGTTCATCCACGTTAAATCTTCCTTCCGGAAGCTCTGAATGCCGATACTGAGCCGGTTTACCGGGCTGGATTTAAGAAACGATATTTTTTCTTTCAGCAGATCATCGGGGTTGGCTTCGAGTGTTATCTCCGCATCAGACGAAATATTAAAATGAGCATGCAGCGCGGCAAATATTCCTTCCAGCTCTTCGGGAAGCAACAGAGAAGGAGTTCCTCCCCCGAAATAGATGGTATCGATTGTTTGTTTGCCGAGGTATTCTTTTTGCAGGCGAATCTCGGTATGCAGAGCCGCGAGATAATTGGCCTTTTGTTTTAATACCGTGGAAAAATGAAAATCGCAGTAATGACAGGCTTGTTTGCAGAAAGGAACATGAATATAAATGCCAGCCATGAATCGGTATCCGTTTATTTCTTCAACACAATCCGGAAAGTAGTTCCTTTATCCTGTTCCGATTCTTTCACAAAGATTTTACCGTCATGATAATTTTCGATGATACGTTTTGTTAATGACAGACCCAGGCCCCATCCTCTTTTCTTGGTGGTATAACCCGGTTCAAAAATTGTTTTGAACTTCGATTTGGGAATCCCTTTTCCGGTGTCGGTAATATCAATATAGGCAAACTGATTCTGATCGGATACCACCATATCAATACGCCCTGCCCCTCCCATGGCATCCACGGCGTTGCGGCAAATATTTTCAATCACCCATGCAAAAAGCGGGCGGTTGATTGGCGCCATAACCGGCGATGGACTGTCATTGCGAAGCGAGAAAACTACTTTATCGGACGTACGGCTTCTTACATAGTTAACCGACTCTTCCAGGGCATCCAGCAAATCATCTTTCTCCAGTTTGGGAACGGAACCAATTTTTGAAAAGCGCTCCGTTATCATCTCCAGCCGTTTTATATCTCTTCCCAGCTCCCTGGTCATTTCCTCATCGGCCCCTTTCATCTTCATAATTTCCAGCCACCCCATGAGGGATGATAAAGGAGTGCCCAGCTGATGCGCTGTTTCTTTAGCCAGTCCCACCCATACCTGATTCTGCTCCGATCGTCGCGCTGTACTGAACAACGTGTAAGCGATAAGGAGAAACATACCGATGATGGCAAACTGAACAAAGGGATAATATTTGATCTGTTTCAGCAGAAAGGAATCTTCATAAAAAATATAATTTCTCTCTTTGTTACCCAGATCCACTTCAATCACATTGCTCTTGGCTCTCATCTCGGCAATAGTCTGCTGCCGGTAGGCTGGATTTTTCATTTTCAATGAATCCAGATTACCAAAAGCAATGACATGTTCGCGGGTGGAGTCGGTATATACAACAGGTACGGATGCGGAATTCACTGCCACCTCATTGATAAACGATTTGATAAGGCTGCTGATTACATTTTTAAGACTGCTGAACACTTTCGAATCCTTATAGTAGAGATAATCTTTTTGTCCTGCATAAATGTCAATTACAATCGGAACACAACGCGTTTTCATCGTATCCAGTTGCTGTCTCAGCCAGGTGGTGTCTTTGGCTTTTTGCGCATCCAGATTTCTCCAGGAAGTAATCTTGCCTTTCATATCCGTAAGGATAACTGGCACCTCCTCGTTGTTTTTGATTACCTCCAGCACAAAAGGGTTTACATTATTTTCCTTGCCCAGCTCTTTGGTGGCTTCGGCCCAGAGTTCTACTTTTTTCCGTTCGGAAACAGCAATAGTCTGAAAAATGGAATCGGTACGAAGGATGAAATTGGCTTTCTCGCGGATCGCATTCGCCCATAAGGTAGCTTTACCCCGCTCATCAGCAGCAATCTTATCTACCAGCCGGATATTGTACCAAAGCGAAACACCGATGATGCTCATCGCTGCAAGGAAAAGTCCGATTTTCCAGCGCTGTTTCTGGGTATAAATGCTCACGAAGTAAAGATAACGAATCAATTTGGTATGCTGTCTGCGGCATTACAAGGTGCTCCGGGGAGTAGAGAAACAACAGGCTATCTGTTGCAATACCGGCCTGGGATACCATATTTTGAAATTATAAATCATATTGAATTTTGCTATTGTGGCGCTGGGTATTTTATTCTAGCTTGCACTGCTTTGCAGCTTATCCTGATGTTTAATCTAATGAATATTATAGGTATATGTCGTTACTGACGGATGTTATCAAAACAACCAAGGCTGAAATATGGGTTGATGAGGAAGATTTTCTTCGTATCAGACCACATGCAGGAGCAGAGCTTGATAGGTGTGATGTAGAGGAATGTTTTCGTGTATACCGTGAGTTGGGTTGTGGAAAAAAGAAAATGCTTCAGATCATGGAAGGTTCCGATGATTTTACCATGACACGGGAAGCCAGAGAATATGCCGCCACCCACGGATCAGAAGTATTTTTAGCTTCGGCAATGGTTACCAATAGTCTGGCAATACGGCTGGTTGTCAATTTCTTTAACCGTTTTTACAAAGCATCCGTCCCTTTTGAATCTTTTACCTCTGAGAAGGAAGCCAAAATCTGGCTAAAGTCGCATTTGAAATAGGATCAAAAATCCCCGTCATCCGGTTTTGTCTCTTTCTTTTTCTCCTCCCCGTCAAAATTGACCGAGAATTTGCCATCCTTATCTTTCTTCTTCTTGTTTTTTCCGGAAGCCAGCGTATCACTCTTAAAGAGTCCGAATTCCTGATTCAGGATCCCTTTCATCTTTTCTTTTTCGTCTTTGCGTTTGGCTTTTCGCTCATCCTGAGCCGCTTTATGGTCATACGCAATCTTCGGATTGTCAATATTACCGGTCATGGAAATAAAAATCCGGAACCTGTGTTTGCTTTCCGTATCATCCGTATTCACTTCCCCGAAATCATCATTTTCCTTCCTGTTGGCTTTGGCCTTTGCAGCCAGCAATTCGGACAGATAAAGACCAAAAGTATAATCCACATTCCCGTCAAAATCCTGGGTACCTACCACCGTTAAATCAAGTGCATTGGAATTAACTTGTATCTGAGGAAAGCTGATAACCCGGTTGCTCACATTAATAGGAACCGAAAGTGTAGCGAATTTGAGGTCTTCCAGCTCATTCAGATTGATAAATTTAGACATCGATTTCAGAGACGCCAGCTTGATAAGCTCTCCGTTCAGAATGGTCACATCACATTTGGCAATCAGTTTTGCGGAGTTAATCGACAGGTCGCTTCCGCAAGGGATAGATACCTGAGCTTTGGCAGTAATAGATCCTTTTACATTTTTATCCTGCATGGTGCTTTGTCCGAAATTTTCCAGTTCGGTAAAGAGTTTGGTGGCATTCACATTCTGCAAATCGGCATCCATTTTTATCTGAACCGAATCGCTTCTTGTTCCATCCATATCAGCACGCAGGTTAAACGATCCATCCATGGTATGCAGGCTTACCGGATCGGCATAAATATGCCGGTCTTTAAGACGAAGTGAACCATGTACATCCGTAGCTTCAAATTTCCGGAAGATAAGATCACCGATATCCGTACTCAGATTCAGATCCAGAAATTTAGACAACACAAATTTATAGGGTGCTGCCGGAGCAGGAGGCGTTTTGCTATTGCTGGTTGTGGCCGGTGTAGTAGGCTGATCGGTGAGCAGCTCATTCAGATCTATCTTCTGCGATTTAAGACTTGCCACCACCGTAAGCGGCTCATCTTTGATAAGCAGCCAGGCCATGACATTCTTAAAGGTGCCATCCATATTGAAATCGCTGTGTAAAATTTTCCCCCTCAGTCCTTTTACAACAATATCGTTTGTAGCCAGACTCAGATCACCGCCCAACCCATCGAATGTCATTTTGCTCTTTTTCAGCCGGAGGGAAACATCTTTAAAGCTCACAGAGCCGGATGTTTTATCTTCATTCACCAGATCTTCAGCAGTCTTTTTGAGGTGGCCTGCAAAAGAAGCATTGAGCTGTACCTTTCCGCTCAGACTTTCAATGGTATCGATCCGTAAAAACTTCTGCAGTTCTGTCAGATCAGCCATCCCTTCGGCTTTTCCGGTAATCATCGGGTTGCTGAAATCATCCACTGTCAGGTTTCCTTTGATATTGCCTTCGGGCAGCAAGGCTGAAAAATGACTCAGACTCAACCGACCTTTTCCTTCGCTGCTGTATTCCCCTTCCAGATCCACATCCCGCATCGACAGATTTTCTGCCGTCTGTTTTATTTCTCCCTTCGTTACCCCGAAACTGGCAACGATTACCGGCATACTTTTCTTGCTCAGCACTCCTTTCACAATGGTACGGAAATGAAAATCGCCCTTGCTGTTGAACTCTTCAATATCTTTCTTAAACCGTCCCGGCATCCACGAGCAGGCCGACTGGATATCCATATCCTTTCCTCCTGCCGTCAGGTTAATAATATCCTCATTCACCCGGTGATCCAATGTGCCTTTTAAGGTGAGTGCCAGTTTGCCCAGCTTGATATCGGCTTTCTTGATGGTATACAGGGTACCACTCACATCCACTTCGGTGTTCAGCTCTATATTACGTTGCTGAATGTATGCCACCTTATTGCTGGTGATATGATCTACATACAAATCCAGATCGGTCTTGAGTAAATATTCCTTGCTGTTGAACTTTCCTTTGAACTCCGCCTTGGTTAGCGTCAGATCATCATCATCCTTGGTTTTCAGATTCCGGTATTTCACCCGGATATTTTTCATCACAATTTTGTCGAGTGCAAAAGCGTTGGTATCTGGAGGTGCAGCCGTGGTATCGGTAGATGATTTCAAAAAGTGAAAGTTATCATTCCCTTTTTTATCAATCCGGATATCCAGCTCCACATCTTTCAGATCAATGCGTTTGATCACATAATGTTTATTGAACAAATCGCGGATATTAAATTGCAAAGAGATGAGTCCGGCACGTAAAAGGGTATCTTTCTTATCATCCGGAATGGCATCCAGCATTTTTACATTCTTGAAATCGACCGATGCATTGGGGAAATTCTTTAGCACCGAAAAATCGATATCCTGAGGAGATAAGATTACCTGAGCATTCAGTTGCTCATTTACTTTGTCAATCACCAGTTTTTTGGCTTCATCCTGGTATTTCCATGCCAGGATAACACCGGTGCCTATCAACAGCAGCAACAGGCTGAGCAGGGAAAGAAAAAAGATTTTCAGAATCCGCTTGAGCCGTGAAGGCTTTTTCGCTGGAATAACAGGGGGTGCTGTGATTTCGGCCATGATGTGCTAACGAAAGGGGTGCTTTGATTAGTATAATTAGGTACGGAATACTTCAGGCTCCTTCGCCGGAAGGAACCATTTTAAGCATAGAAATTTCCATCGGTGTCAGAATTCTCCATCGTCCTCGGGGAAGATCTTTTTTGGTGAGACCGGCAAAATACACGCGATCCAGTTTCACCACATCATAACCCAGGTGTTCAAACAATCGTCTTACAATTCTGTTTCTGCCCGAATGCAGCTGTATACCTATCTCATTCTTCTCTTTGCCATCACCTACATAACTGATATCATCGGCACGGATAAGACCGTCTTCCAGCTCCACTCCATCGGCAATCTTTTGCATATCTCCCTTGGTAAGCGCTTTATCGAGTGTTACCTGATATATTTTTCTTACGCCATAACGAGGATGAGTCAATTTCTTGGTCAGGTCTCCATCATTGGTAAGCAACAGAAGTCCTGTTGTATTTCTGTCCAAACGGCCAACAGGATACACCCGTTCCCGGCCTGCGTTACGGATCAGTTCCAGCACAGTTTTTCTTCCTTCCGGATCGTCCAGCGTAGTAATATAATCTTTGGGTTTATTGAGCAGGATGTAAACCATCTTCTCTTGCTTAAGCGTCTGTCCGCCGAAATTGATCACATCGGTAGGAGAAATCTTAAATCCGAGTTCGGTAACAACTTTTCCGTTGACAGAGATCACCCCTGTTTCAATCAGCTTATCGGCTTCCCGGCGTGAACAGATACCGGCATTCGCAATGTATTTATTCAGACGGATAAGACCATCTGCCGATGCAGGAGACGGGGAGGCAAAACTCTTTTTGGCACGAAACGGTTTCGGTTCATAAGGCTTACGTTCTCCTTCTTGCTTTCCTCCTTCTTCACGGCCTCTGAAACTTTTACGTTCCGACCCGCGTTCTCCATCACGCTCCTTTTTAAAGTATGGTTTTTTAAAAGGCTTGTCGCCTCTTGGTGCTCTTCTTTCCGGACGGTCAAACGACTTTCTTTCCGAAGCTCCTTCTCCCGATGTTCCAGCATCTCCTTCACCGCTGCGAAATTCACCCGAAGGGCGTCTTTCTTCCCGGTCGTCTTTTTTGAAATATGGCTTTTTAAAGGGTTTGTCACCACGCGATTCCCGTCTTGGTCTTTCTTCGGGGTTAAATGGTTTTCGTTCCGATGAGTCGCCGAAGGCTTTACGTCCTCCTTCTTCCCGGTCATCTTTTTTGAAATAGGGCTTTTTATACCCAGGCTTATCTCCGCGTGGCTCTCTTTTCCGGTCTTCGCTTCCGGGAGTACGTCTGCCGGTAGCATCACCAAAGGTTTTACGTGGACCTTCTTCCCGGTCGCCAAATTTTTTACGTTCAAAACCGCCTTCTTCTCTGTTATCTTTCTTAAAATAAGGCTTTTTATACCCGGGTTTATCTCCGCGGGGGGCTCTTTTGCTGTCATCGGAACGGAAAGGCTTCCTTTCAGAAGCATCTCCCTGGGAACGACGTTCGTCGCTACCACCCTGAAATTTCTTTCTTTCAAAGCCGCCTTCTTCCCTGTTATCCTTTTTGAAAAAGGGCTTTTTATCTCCACGGGGAGCTCTGGAATCCTTGTTTTCAGGGTTAAAAGCTCTTTTATCGGCCGATTCACCGTACGCTCCGCGCTTTTTGCGGGCATCGCCTCCACGTTGTGATGTAGAGCGTTTTTTGCCTGAATAATCGGGTTTGCGGGAAGATGGGGGCATGATAAGGTCTGTTTTTCTGCAAAGATACCCAAATAGCCGGGAGAAGCAGAAAAAATCGGATGTTACTTACCTGCTACCACCTCATAGCAAGGGATAAAAAGCATCCCGGATATACCGTATATCGTAGTTCTCTTCCCCTTTCTTAACGATAATAAGCACATCAAACCGTACCTCCCCTTCCAGGCCCTTTTTAAGAATGTAGCTGTTGGCCAGCTTTACCATCCTGCGCTGTTTCTGTCTGCTTATAGCTCGTTCGGCCTCGGTTATCTGTCGGCCGGCCCTTGTTTTAACCTCTACAATCACAATCTGATCCCCATCACGGGCAATAATATCCAGCTCTCCTGCCCCTTGTCTCCAGTTGGTGTCAAGGATGGCATAGCTTTTGCTTTGCAGGTACCGAAGGGCTACTCGTTCGCCTTCCGCACCCAGTTCATTATGTTCAGCCATAACGTTTAAATCATTGTATGGAATATTTATTATTTTAGTGCACAAATTGTTAAATCCTTACAGAGAAAACCCATCCGACCTCATGAAAAAAGCACTACTGAGTCTCACCTGCCTTCTTGGTTTCACTGCATTCATTGCGGCCCAGGGCTTCGAAGGAATTATCGAATTCAAACAGCTAACTCCGAAAGATACAACGACAAACATTTATTACGTAAAGGGGAATAAAATTAAACTCGATCAAATGAGCAGTTTATCCAAATCAGCCGGAGGTACCGTTCTGGTCGATTTAGGTACAAGCAAAATCAATCTGCTGAGCCCTGACCGAAAGGTATATCAGGATGTGGTTGTAAGCAAGTCTGTTGCTACCAATAAAATTGATACTGTTATCAAACTGAAAGAGGCCAAAGTAATAAACGGCAACAAATGTGTAGGATACACCGTTAAGTCAAAAAGCGACAACACACAAATTACATACTGGCTCACGCCCGGCAACTTCAATTTCTTTTCTCCGTTTGTCGTTTTGTGGAATCGTAAAGACAAGGCTTCTGTTTATTTCCGCGCTATTAAAGATACACAGGGCATGATGCCTATGCTTTCCATTGAAAGCGATATGAATGGTAAAGAAGTAGGAAGACTGGAAGTAATTAAAATAGAAAAGAAGCCTGTAGATGCTTCCAAATTTGACATCCCGAAAGATTATAAAAAATACGAATAAGCTTTTCTAAGCCTATAAAAAACCCGATCCTGATGGACCGGGTTTTTTTATGCGCTGTAGCTAATACAATGATCAGAAAACAAGCGTGCTCTGCTCCCCTACTGTCAACACACAGGTTCTTCCCATAATCAGGGCTTTGTTTTGGTTGCCATGCCCGGCCGGGAGGCCAAAGCAAAGTGGATAGTCATATTCTTTTACTGCATCATGGATAATCTCTTCTGCCGTTTTCCCAAAGGGAATGGTATTGTCTTTCATCTCTGTCATCCCTCCTATCACCATTCCTGCTAACCCTTCCAGCTTTCCGCTTCGTTTCAGATTCATCATCATTCGGTCTATGTGGTAGAGGTATTCATCCAGATCTTCCAGAAAAAGGATCTTGCCGTTGGTATCCAGATCGCTTTTCCCTCCTGACATGGCATAGATAAGGGACAGATTTCCTCCAACAAGCGGGGCACTTACCTTCCCGGCTCTGTTCAGCTTGTGAGAAGCCAGGGTATATTCCGGTCTTTGTCCGAACAAGGCCTTACGCAAGCTTTCCACAGAGTCCGCATCTTTCCCGAAACTCACCGGCATGGTAGCATGCAGGGTTTCTATCCCTATGGCATGCACCAGGGTATGCAATACGGTTATATCACTATAGCCTATGATCCATTTGGGGTTTCGGAGCAAGGACGAAAAGTCCAGCTTATCAGCAAAACGCAAGGTACCGTAACCTCCCCGGGCACTGAGGATGGCTTTTACCGAGCCATCGTTTATCATCTCCTGCATATCGGCCAAACGCTCTTCATCTGTACCCGAATACTGATTACAAGCTCCGAAAAGATTCTTCCCCGTTTTCACCTTCAATCCCCATCCCTTTATTATTTCCAGGGCAGGCTCCAGCTCCTCCTTTGTTATTTTACGTGCGGGAGCAACTATTCCAATGGTATCGCCGGTTTGAAGAAAGGAAGGTTTTTGCATCCGCAGGTTAAAGGGTGTTAAGGATTACAGTTAAGAATCAATTGCCTGAAAAACCGGATGCAGTTTTTAAAATCTGCTTCGGCAATACGTTCATTGAGTCCATGAATACGATCCAGATCATCGGGTTGAACAATGATGGGAATAAAACGATACAGGTTAGCTGCCACCGGTGCATAATGCCGTGCATCTGTTGCCGCCACCACCAAAGAAGGGGACACAAGCACACCGGGAAAAATCTGGGAGATTGTTTTCCGCACTGCCGAATAGCTGTCCGAACGATAATCGGATACCGCCGTTGCTTCATTCCCATGTCCATACCGTTTCAGATGTACCCGATCATCGTGAACCACTTCTTTTACATGCTGAATCACTTGTTCCGATGTTTCTCCGGGAAGGATGCGAAAATTAACGATGGCGCTGGCATGACCCGGAATTACGTTTTCTTTGACCCCGCTGTGAAACTCGGTAGGTGCCGTACTCGTTCTTACCACTGAACGTCCGGCATGTGTGCTTTCATACTTTTGAATAATCAGGGGTTTGAAAAGCCAGCGGTTGGCAAATGCCATACGACTGAAAAAAGGCATCTCCGGACCTACATGATCCAGAAATTCATTCACCGGCTCACAAAAGCCGGCAGGCATAGGATGTTGCTCCAGACGCGAAACAGCCGTTGACAAAATACCAATAGACGTTTCTTTAGGCGGTAGAGACGAATGCCCTGCTTCGGCATCCACAGATAATTCCAATGAGAGGTAGCCTTTCTCCGCAATACCGATAAGCGCCACATCTTTGGCAATACCGGGCACAAGCCCTCTGGCAATCATCATCCCCTCATCCAGCAAAAATCCGGCTTTCACCTGTTGCTGCTCCAGATAAGCCGCCATTTTGCTGGCTCCATGAGCTCCTCCCACCTCTTCATCCTGCCCAAAAGCAAGATATAGGGTGCGTTTGGGTTGAAAACCTTCTTTCAGCAACATCTCCACCGCCTCCAGAATGCTGATCACATTTACCTTGTCGTCCAACGTCCCTCTGCCCCATATAAATCCATTGCTCACCGCACCGCTAAAAGGAGGTTGCTCCCATTTATCCAGATCCAGTGCCGGCACCACATCCATATGACCGATCAGAAGCACCGGTGAAAGCTGAGCATCCGAGCCTTTCCAGCAATAAAGCAAACTGGCACCGCTGATACGCTGTGGGTGCAGCATGCGTGTTACGTAAGGATAAGTCTGTTCCAGATACACAATAAGATGGTGAAAAGCAGCCGTATCGGTAAGTGTAGAGTCGTCGTAAGATACCGTAGGAAAGCGGACTGCACCGGAGAGATGAGCAATAACAGAATCACTCACGGCTACTTTGGCAACAGGAGCTTCTTCAATCTGACGGGAATGGTATAAAAATGTCCTTGTGATAAGAACAGAAACCAGCACCAGCAATAAAACACCAATTAATTTTAACAGTTTAGAAAGCATCTTTTCTGAACGGAGATTGAGATGAAAATAACGCTAAATAAGCAAATTTTATCGGGAGATTGAAATGAAGATGCCGAAAGAAAATGATCTGCCATTTTTCCACATGTCCGAACCAGGCCGATTTATTATCTTTGCCATCCGTATAAGACAATAAAAAATTGCTTTGTGAACCCTAAAAGACACCTCATCACCGCAGCATTACCGTATGCCAATGGCCCCGTTCATATAGGTCATCTGGCAGGATGTTATCTGCCGGCTGATATTTATGTACGTTATCTGCGCTGCAAAGGAGAGGATGTCCTCTTCATCTGCGGTTCTGATGAACATGGGGTTCCTATCACCATCAAAGCAAAAAAAGAAGGCATAACCCCTCAGCAGGTGGTGGATAAATACCACAAAATGATGGGCGACTCGTTTGAAGAGTTCGGCATCTCGTTTAGTATCTATTCCCGTACCTCCAAACCCATACACCACGAAACAGCATCGGGATTTTTTCGTAACCTGTACGACAAAGGTGTTTTTACCGAAGAAGTAACAGAACAGTATTTTGATGAAAAGGCGAATCAGTTTTTAGCCGATCGTTATATCACAGGCACCTGCCCCAAATGCGGGAATGAAAATGCTTATGGGGATCAGTGTGAGAAATGCGGCTCTTCATTAAATGCGACTGATCTCATCAACCCCCGCTCTACCCTATCGGGCGAGAAACCGGTGATGCGCAAAACAAAGAACTGGTTTCTGCCTCTGGATAAGATGCAACCCCAGATTACGGATTATATCGAATCGCATAAGGACTGGAAAACGAATGTTTACGGACAATGCAAAAGCTGGCTTAACCAGGGTTTACAACCCAGGGCTATGACACGTGATCTGGACTGGGGTGTAAAAGTACCTGTTGAAGGTTCCGAAGGTAAAGTGCTGTATGTATGGTTTGATGCACCTATCGGATATATCTCGGCCACGAAAGACTATTTTCAGAAGCCAGAAGTCAGAAGTCAGAATCCGGAGAAAAATTGGGAGCTGTATTGGAAAGATAAGGATACCCGTCTGATCCATTTCATCGGCAAAGACAATATCGTATTTCATTGTATCATCTTCCCGGCTATGCTGATGGCCCATGGTGAATATATTCTGGCCGATAATGTTCCTGCCAATGAATTCCTGAACCTGGAAGGAGAAAAAATTTCCACTTCGCGCAACTGGGCCGTATGGCTGCATGAATACCTCGTTGCTTTTAAAGGCAAACAGGATGTATTGCGTTATACGCTTTGCGCCAATGCTCCGGAAACAAAAGACAATGACTTTACCTGGAAAGATTTTCAGGCCCGTAATAACAACGAGCTGGTAGCTATCCTGGGCAATTTTGTAAACAGAACCCTGGTGCTTTCGCATAAATATTATGAAGGCAAAGTGCCTCAGGCCGATGAGTATACAAAAAGCGATATCCTGCTGCTGGAAGAGATTTCCCGTTTCCCGGCCCGTATCTCCGAATCGATAGAAGCTTTCCGTTTCCGCGAAGCTCTTGCTGAACTTATGAATCTGGCCCGTGCCGGAAATAAATACCTGGCCGATAACGAGCCGTGGAAACTCGCAGCTACAGACCCTACACGGGTGCGCACCATCATGAAGATTTCTCTGGAAATCACCGCCAATCTGGCTATCCTCATGGAACCTTTCCTGCCTTTCACGGCAAAAAGACTCAAGGAGATGATCAATCTGGGTGGATTTACCTGGGCACATGCCGGGCGCTCAGAGCTACTCGCTCCCGGGCATAAGATGAATGCTGCGGAACTTCTTTTTGATAAAATTGAAGACCCGGCCATTGAAGCCGAAATACAAAAACTAAAAGACAGCAAAGCCGTGAACGATGCCATCGCTCATACCACAGCCCCTGCCAAAGCAGAAACCAATTTTGACGATTTCTCTAAAATGGATATACGTGTAGGCACTATTCTGGAAGCCGAACGTGTACCTAAAACAGATAAGCTTCTCAAACTTAAAATCGATACCGGTATTGATCAGCGTACCGTTGTATCGGGTATTGCCGGTTATTATAAACCCGAAGATATCATCGGGCAGCGGGTCAGCATTTTAGTAAATCTGGCACCACGCAAAATAAAAGGCATCGAGTCCCAGGGCATGATCCTCATGGCCGAAAATGCCAACGGGGAACTGGCATTTGTAAGTCCTTCGAAAGAGATAATTAACGGAGGAGTGATTAAGTAAAACATGGTCCCCCGTCAGTGCTATTTCCTTTCATATCCACCTGGTCTCAGGGCACTTGTAATCCCCCGATGGTATAAAAAAGATTAAGTACTTTTAAGCAAAATATAGCACCCTTTTTTATGTGTGGCATTGCGGGAATTTTGCATTGGGGCAGGAATCCCGGACGGAATGTTATAGAAGATATGACTTCCGCTCTTAAACACCGTGGGCCCGATGCATCCGGAATTGAAGAACTGAATGAAATCAGTCTGGGGCACCGCCGTCTCAGCATTATCGACCTGTCTGATAATGCCAGGCAACCGATGGTAAATGCAGGCGGGCACTTCCACATCGTTTTTAACGGGGAGATCTATAATTTTAATGAGCTACGACAAGAGCTGCTTGCGCTGGGTTATTCATTCTCTACCCGATCGGATACCGAAGTTGTTCTGAATGCCTATGAAGCCTGGGGACCCGAATGCCTCAACCGGTTTAATGGCATGTTTGCCATTGCTATCTGGGATGTTCGCAAAAAAGAGCTTTTTCTAGCCCGCGATCGTTTTGGCAAAAAACCACTCTACTATAGTTTTACCGATACACGCGAATTGCTTTTCGCTTCTGAATTAACCGCTCTTACCAAACATCCGAAATTCCGGAAAGAATATTCTACAGAAGCACTCAACTGTTACCTGGCCCTGGGTTATATACTTGCCCCGCTGAGTCTTTATCAGTCGGCTTTTAAACTGGAACAGGCCAGTTATATGATTGTTTCCAACGGAGGAGAAAATATAATCCGCAAAACCTATTGGGATTATGCTTCCTATTTCCGCAACAAACCGGTAATTAGTGAAAATGATGCTGCTGCGCATATTCTGGATTTGCTGGAGGATGCCGTTCGTGTACGTATGGTAGGTGATGTACCCATTGGTGCCTTCCTCAGCGGTGGAGTAGATTCCTCCTCCATCGTTGCCTGCATGAAAAAACTAAAAAGCGACGATCTTCATACGTTCAGCATAGGTTTTGAAGATGAAAGCTATAACGAACTGGAGGATGCCAACAGAATGGCAGCCTATCTCCATACCATCCATGAGGGATATACCGTTAAATCGGAAGGGATTGAACGGTTGATAGCCGAGTCGGTGGCGGCTTTTGATGAACCCTTTGCCGATAATTCCATGATTCCTATGATGGAAGTTTCATCACTGGCACGCAAGAAAGTAACGGTTGTGCTTTCTGGCGATGGAGCTGATGAATTATTTGCAGGTTACATTACGTACAAGGCCGATAAATATTATCATAAAGCCCGGCTTATTCCGGCACCCATGCGTCGTCTGGCGCTACAGCTTCTGAAAAGAAAAAGGATTCACGGGCCACAGAAAATCAATACGCAATATAAGATGAGGCAGTTTTTGCATGGCAGTATGTATGGCTTTGCAGAAGCCCACTACTCCTGGCGTCTGTTTTTCCATCCCGAAGAACGTATTGCCATATTAGGTGAAGAACATCGGGAACTGGTTTATGATACTGATCCTGTCAAGGTTTTTAAGAAATTCTTTGACCGTGTACCTGATTTACACTGGCTCGATCAAAGTCTCTATGTAGATGGTATGACCTGGCTGGCAGATGATATTCTTGTAAAATCCGACCGTACTACGATGCATTATGGGCTGGAGGCCCGGGCTCCTTATCTCGATTTTCGTTTGGCCGAATATGCCGCCTCTCTGCCACCTGATATGAAGCTGAAAGGTCTGCAAACAAAATACATACTCAAAAAGGCTCTTAAAAATGTTCTTCCGGAGGAAGTGCTGCATAAAAAGAAAAGTGGGTTTAATGCACCTGTCGGAAATTGGATAGGGGTAAAAGGCAGTTCCGATGAGTTCAGAAGTTTTAATAAATTTGTTTTCGACACCCGGTTAAATTATGGAGCAAAAAAAACAAAGTGAATGGCATGAGCAATGGAGCATGCTGCAGGATGATGAATTATTTCTTTTTAAAGACTGGATCTCGCCTGTAACACTGGAGGACATGAAGGGCAAGGAAGTGCTGGAATGTGGCTGCGGCGGTGGACAACATACCTCCTACGTGGCTCCTTATGCAAGCCATCATACCGCTGTAGATCTGAATACCACTGATATTGCCAAAGAGCGTAACAAGGAATTTAACAACATCAGTTTCGTAGAGGCTGATATTGCCACGATGGATCTGAAGAAGAAATTTGACTTTGTGTTCTCCATTGGAGTGGTTCACCATACCGATGATCCGGATAAAACATTCCGGAATATGATGAATCATACCAAGCCCGGAGGAAAAACAATCGTTTGGGTGTATTCCAAAGAAGGTAACAGCATGGTGGAATACGGCGTGGAGCCTATCCGTAAAGTATTTCTCCGTCATCTGAGCAGGAAAGCGCTGCTTGGTTTATCGCGATTTACTACTCTTTTGCTTTATCCTGTTGTGTATACCATCTATCTGCTGCCTTTGTCTTTTTTACCTTATTACGAATACTTCGGAAACTTCCGGAAACTTACTTTTTATCGTAACACGCTTAATGTCTTTGACAAGCTGAATGCGCCTCAGGTAGATTTTATCAGCTACCAACGTATTAAATCATGGTTTCCGGAAACGGAATATACCGATATCCATATCTCCTCTTATAAAGGAGTCAGTTGGCGCGGAAGTGCCATAAAGAAATAAGTGATACCAGTTAAAACAAAGCATCCCCCATGGGCAGCCCTTCAGAAATAGAAGTATCCGGTTTTGAAACAATGGCTTCGGCCATGGAATTTGCCGATAATTACAATGGGTGGATCCTTGGAAAGTTTGCCCCCTATATGGGCAAGCGTCTGCTGGAAATAGGTACCGGCCAGGGTAATTTTAAAAAAATGCTGGCCGACAAAACCCGTTTCTATGCTTCTATTGATATAGATAAAGACGTCATTCTCCGGGCCAGAGAACGCGACCCTTCCGGGGTTTATGAAGTAGCTGATCTGGCTTCTGATGATTTCTGCCCCAGCCTGAGTCATTACGATTTCGACACGATTATCTGTGTCAATGTGCTGGAACATGTCCCCGATCACAAGGCTGGTCTCAACAACATGATTTCTCTGCTCAAACCTGGCGGGCATCTTTTACTGTTTGTCCCTGCTTTCACACACCTGTACAACGATCTGGATAAACTGGCAGGTCATCTGCGCCGTTACAAAACAAAAGACATCTCCGGTTTGCTGGATAAAAACCTCAAGTGCACAATTGTGATGAACGAATATTTCAACCCCGTCGGAGCTTTTGGCTGGTGGCTGAATAAATTCACCACACACAAAAACATAAACAGCAAAAACGTCAATAGTCAGGTTGTGTTTTTCGACAAGTATGCCGTACCTGTTTCCAAGGCTTTTAATTTATTTACAAAAGGGTTTTGGGGACAAAGTCTTTACTGCGTAATCCGGAAAGACTCATAGAACGATATAACCTGTTTTGCTTTAACGCTAAAATTCATTTACAATGATTTCAATTATTATACCCGCTTTCAACGAAGAAGATGTTATTATTGAAACCATTGAGCGCTGCAACAAAGTATTAAAAGAAATTGGCGATGAAAACTCCGAAGTCATCATTGTAGACGACTGTTCTACCGATCTTACCCGGGAGCGCGCCATCAGTGCCGGAGCAAGGGTTATATCACATCCTCATAATTCGGGTTACGGGCGTTCGCTCAAAGACGGTATCCGGGCGGCGAAAAATGACACGATTGCCATTACCGATGCTGACGGAACATATCCTTTGGAAAGTATTCCTGCTTTATATGCCGACTATAAGAAAGGCTTTGATATGGTTGTGGGAGCCCGTCAGGGTAAGAATTATGATGAGTCGATGAAAAAAAAGCTACTGAGGCTTATCTTAAAAAATCTCGTGGAATTTACAGCAGGGAGAAAGATTGAAGACATTAATTCCGGGTTGCGCATCTTTTCCCGGAAAACCATCATGCAATACTTTGATACCCTCTGCGACACATTCAGCTTCACCACATCGGTTACCCTTGCTTATATGATGACCGGTAAGTTTGTAAAATATATTCCCATCAGTTATCTGAAACGGGTAGGCAAAACCAAGGTAAAGCTGTTCAGGGATACCCTTCGCACCTTACAATATATCATCGAGGCTATTTTATATTATAATCCTATCAAAATATTTTTGGCTTTGATAGGCATGGTACTTGTGTTTGGAGGTCTCAATTTTCTCATTGCCATCTTTTTTCATTTAAACACCGGCTTTTGGCTGGGTATCGGATCCATTCTGTTGAGTATATTTATCTTCGGGCTTGGCCTTCTGGCTGTTCTCCTTAAACAGATCTTAATGACCAAGCGTTTTAGAAATGAAGAATAACGACAACTCCATTGCATCCTTTTTTTCGAAACAAAGCGTATTTGTTATTCTCGTTGTATGTGCCCTCTTTTTGCGCTTTAAACACGAAATTGCCTTCCCCCAGCTTGATTCCGATTATGCTGTACAGATAGAAGCAGCAAAAAATTATATCGAAGGCAAGGGGTTCGTCAATGCTACTGCTACGACAGACGATCTGAGTATTATTCATGTCAAACCTCTGGTAAAATGGCCTGTTGGATTCCCTATTTTACTTGCAGGCTCCTTTTACATTTTTCATAATTGGTTCAACGCGGGCATTTTTCTCCAGCTTTTATCCGTGTCGTTGCTCCTGTTTTCCATTCTTAAAATTTTCACCCTTTTCGGAATCAGCAGACCTGTTAAAGCCTTGTTTGTTATTTTTTTCGGTCTGAGCTCAAGCCCGTTTAATTATTGGGCAACAACCGATATGATGAGTGTAGCTGTATTTCTTTATATCACTTATCTTGTTTTAAAGCAGAGCTATACCAATGAATACAAATTATCTACTTTCCTATTTATATCCATGCTCTCAGCATTCAATTGCACGGTACGTTTTGCATACATCCCTAATTTATTCATCCTCCCTCTTTTTTATCTCTTACTCTGGTTTATCCGTAAAAACAAAGCTCTTCTGATAGGAGCCGCCGTAACGGCATCCGCTTCCGTGCTTCTTACTTTTCTATTTTTTTCATTCTTTAAAATAGACCCCGACAGAACTAATTTTTTACAGAGTCTGCTTCATCAAAAACTTTACTGGAATCATCTTAAATGGTTTGATTCTTTCCCCATCAAAGCCTTTTTTTACCTCTCCCCATTGGAATACAGGCTTCCTGTTGCCCGTCCGGATATCATCCGCCTGGTACGGATTCTGATTCATATAGCTTCTGTCGCACTGGTCTGTTTTTTTGCGTGGAAATTATTTATCAAAGACAAGATCCAGACTTATCTGAAATCCACCCAGCCCGGTCAGCGTCTGATGTTTGACTATACAGCCCTTTCGCTTATTGCTGCAGCTGCTGTTATCGGGATCATGGTGCTGGAATCACTGGCTACATCACCGGAAGGAAATTCCTTCGGCCCTGCCTGGATGCCCAAGATGTGGACCTTCGTTTATGCCACCCGTTACTTTGCCTTGCAAATGATGATGCTTCAAATCCTTCTCTTTGTACTACTCTTTCAATCCGGTAATGGTAATGATCGTTTCTCTCAGTTTTTTATCCGGGGCTTTCTCAGTGTGTCCATTTGCTGGGCGGCCCTGTTCTTTGCTTATTCAAATTATCAGCTGTATGCACCACATGGAAATGGAGGAGGTGAATTTTGGGTCAATGACAAAGAGAATATTCATATTTATAAAATCCTTCATGAAACAAATCTTGCCCGGGGAGATAAACACGTGGTGTTTTCAGATGCCGAATGGAAAGGAGCTCCTATAACCGAATTCAGTGGCCCTACCCCCTGCCCTGCCTATACCGATCTGATTAATAATCGCTTCAAAACAAGCCGCCCTGTGATACTCTTGCTTAAAATGCATGCCAAAGACATGCAAACTCCGGAAGAGAAAGAATTCATCCGGTTACACCAGGCTCAGCTCCTTCTTTCGGAAAAGAATTCGGAATTATATAAGGTGGAAATCTGAAAAAACTATCTTTATCCTTTAAAATCACTATTACTATATGAACGTGTTACTTACAGGTGGTGCCGGATTTATCGGTAGTCATGTAGCAGACCGATTGCTGAGGGATGGACATGAAGTAACCTGCATCGATAATTTTGACCCCTTTTATTCCGAAGATTCCAAGAAAACCAATATCCAGGCTCATCTCAGCAATCCACATTACCAGCTTATTGACGAAGACATCACCAATACCGATAAAATTCTTAACTGGTTAAAAGGCACGCCTCCTGATCTTATTCTTCACCTCGCAGCAAAAGCAGGAGTGAGACCGAGTATCAGCAACCCACAGGCTTATGCTCACACCAATGTACAGGGCACCATCAGTATGCTTGAAATAGCGCGTAAATTAAATGTGCCGAAATTTATTTTCGCTTCCTCCAGCAGCGTCTATGGAAGCAATCCGAATATTCCCTGGAATGAAGCTGATCTGGCCCTGAGTCCCATCAGCCCTTATGCTTCATCTAAGATTGCAGCAGAGTTTTTCGGAAAAACATATTGTTCACTCTACTCGATTGATTTTACGGCCTTGCGGTTTTTCACCGTTTTTGGTCCCCGCCAGCGACCCGATCTGGCCATTCATAAATTCTTTTCTGCCTTGCTCAAAGATGAACCCATCACTGTTTACGGTGATGGTACCACACGCAGAGACTATACCTATATTGACGACATTGTAAATGGCATTTACGGGGCCATTGAAAAAACCCTTGCCCCGGGCCAGTTTAAAGTCTATAACCTGGGCAACTCCGGCACGGTAACCTTAAATGAACTGATAGCCGCCATAGAAAAAGTAGTGGGGAAAAAATTCAAGATAAAAACAGAGACCGAACAACCCGGTGATGTATCCTGTACCTACGCCAATATCTCTTCCGCTAAAAAAGATCTTTCCTTTTCACCTTCTACCACCTTACATCAGGGGCTTGAAGCGTTTTATAACTGGTATAAGAAAACGCAGGTAAGCTGAGATACAAGGGGTCTGAGTAGTGCTTGCCTCTCGTATAATGACTGAAGGCGGTCGCAGAAGCAGGCCTTTACCCCCTAAAAGGTGTTTTTTCACCGATTTCCCATTATCTTTGCGCTGAATTTTTATTTCCTGGCACCGTAGTTCGGGGATAGAATAGAAGTTAATATTATGTAGTATCGTTCTTACTATACTGGCACCGTAGTTCTCCCGATAGCTATCGGGAGGATAGAATAGAAATTAATATTATGTAGTATCGTTCTTACTATACTGGCACCGTAG